>OLPE01000296.1_pt1 | contig 54032 bp, 38 predicted proteins | sample 1671901 | NCBI WGS metagenome assembly OLPE01 (sample SAMEA3136624, study PRJEB25190) | human gut metagenome | biome: human gut; feature: human-associated habitat; material: faeces | place: Austria | collected 2013 | reverse complement strand
AATCAGATACAAAATATGTAGATATTAAGGAGGAAACTTTATCATGAGTATTTGGAGTAATTTAGGACTTGTATATGCGTTACTTGGCGCAGCAGTAGCAGTATTTCTCGCAGGAGCAGGATCAGCAATCGGAGTTGGTATCGCAGGTCAGGCAGCATCCGGAGTTGTAACAGAAGACCCTAGCAAATTTGCAAAAGTATTGATCATGCAGCTGCTTCCTGGTACACAGGGAATTTACGGACTGCTGGTTGGTTTCATTACATTATCCAAGATTGGTCTCCTTGGCGGCGGCGCAGCAGATCTTGATCCACAGACAGGACTTCTGATCCTTGCAGCATGTCTGCCAATCGGAATCGTTGGACTGATCTCTGGTAAAGCACAGGGACAGACAGCAGCGGCAGCAATCGGAATTGTAGCTAAAAAACCGGAGCAGTTCGGTAAAGCAATGCTGTTCCCTGCAATGGTTGAGACATACGCAATTCTTGCACTCCTGATTTCTATTCTGGCAGTAACAGCAATTCAGGTATAAAACAGGAAGGAGCAAAGAAGCGATGACAGGATTAGAAAAAATAAAAAGTCAGATCCTGGATGAAGCAAAAGCGGCAGCAGACAGCAAGATTGCAGAAGCAAAGGCAAAAGCGGACGAGATTGTAGCGCAGGCTGAGGCAGATGCTAAGAAGATTTCCGAGACGATTGCCCACAAATCCGAACTGGATACAGTGAATTACAAAGAGCGTACGGCGTCTTCCATTGATCTGCAGAGAAGAACAAAACTTCTGGCAGCAAAACAGGAGATGATCCAGAACGTGCTGGATAAGGCATATCAGTCTCTGGAGTCTATGAATGAGGAAGAGTATTTTGGAGTTTTATTAAAATTACTTGCAAGATATGCATTGCCGCAGGACGGAGAAATCTTCTTTTCCGCAGGAGATCTCCAGAGAATGTCTGACGACTTTAAAAATGCAGTGGAGAACACTGCGCAGGACAAAGGCGGAAGCCTTAAGATTTCCGCAGAAGAAAGAAAGATTGAGAATGGATTTGTTCTTGCCTATGGCGGGATAGAAGAGAACTGTACTTTACAGGCAATGTTCGATGAGAAAAAAGACGAATTGTCTGACAAAGTATACCATATATTATTTGCGTAACGCGTGACAGGAGGAAGTAACATGAGTGAACAGTATACCTACGCGGTTGCGCGCATACGTGCACTGGAAGTGTCACTGTTTTCAAACAGCACGATCGACCAGCTGATTGCATGCCAGAATTATCATCAGTGCCTGCAGTTTCTGGAAGAGAAGGGGTGGGGAGGCACAGATACTTCCGGAGATGCAGAGGCGATACTGACCAGAGAGGAAGAGAAGATCTGGGAGGTAGTGAAGGATCTTTCCATTGACATGGAGAACTTTGCAGTACTTTCCTATCCAAAACTTTTCCATAATCTGAAAGCTGCGATCAAGGAAGTATGCACGGAGGAAAAGAACCGGCACATTTTCTATGATGATGTAGCGATTCCGGGGGATGAGATGCTGGAGATCGTAAGAGAGAAAGCGTTTACCAGACTTCCGGACTACATGCAGCATGTGGCAGCGGATGCTTATGAGACACTGCTTCATACAAGAGATGGTCAGTTGTGCGACGTGATGATCGACAGAGCAACGCTGGATGCCGTATATGCGGCAGGTAAAGCGTCAAAAGCCCAGATCATCCGGGATTATGCAGAATCAACGGTTGCAGTTGCAGATATTAAGATTGCAGTGCGATCACAGAAAACCGCGAAATCTATAGACTTTATGAAAAGGGCAATGGCGGAGTGCGACAGTGTCAGTGTGGATCAGCTTTCCAAAGCGGCACTTTCCGGTAAGGAAGCGCTTCGTGATTATCTGATGGGAACGGCATATGCAGAAGGTGCGCAGGCACTTCTGGAATCTCCATCCGCATTTGAACGGTGGTGCGACAACCGGATCATCCAGACGATCAGCCCGCAGAAATATAATGCATTTACAATAGGACCGGTAATTGCCTATGTAATTGCAAGACAGAATGAAATAAAAACGGTACGAATCATTCTTTCCGGTAAGCTTAACGACCTGCCGGATGATTCTATTCGGGAAAGGGTAAGGGAAATGTATGTATAAGATTGCGGTATTAGGCGATTATGACAGCATCTACGGCTTTGCTACACTGGGGCTTGACACATTTCCGGTTACTACCCATGAAGAAGCTGCCGAAGAGCTTCACAAACTGGCAACAGGTGGTTACGGAATTATTTATATTACAGAAGCCTGGGCCGATCAGTTAAAACATGAAATTGCAAGATATCAGGAAGAAATCATCCCGGCGATCATCCAGATCCCTGGCATTGCCGGTAATACGGGAGCAGGAGTCGCAGGCGTCAAGAAGTCTGTGGAAGTGGCTGTCGGTTCTGATATTCTGTTTTCGCAACAATAAAATAAGAAATGGAGGGTGATTCGTCCAAATGAGTACAGGTACGATTAAAAAAGTAGCAGGACCGCTGGTCATCGCATCCGGAATGCGAGATGCTAACATGCGTGACGTTGTACGTGTTAGTGAAAAGCGTCTGATTGGAGAGATCATCGAGATGCACGGTGATGAGGCATCAATTCAGGTATACGAAGAAACATCAGGACTTGGACCGGGAGAACCGGTAGAATCAACAGGGGCACCAATGTCAGTAGAACTTGGCCCTGGTCTGATCACAAGCATTTATGATGGTATCCAGCGTCCTCTGGATGATATTATGAAGATTTCGGGAAATAACTTACAGCGTGGTGTTGAAGTTGCTTCCCTGAAGAGAGACAAGAAATGGGAATTTGTTCCGGTTGCAAAAGTCGGAGACGAAGTTGGAGCGGGAGATGTGCTCGGTACTGTTCAGGAGACAGCAGTTGTTGAGCAGAAGATCATGGTTCCTTATGGAGTAAGCGGAACAGTCAAAGAGATCAAATCCGGTGAATTTACGGTAGAAGAAGTTGTTGCAGTTCTGGAGACGAAGGACGGAGACAAAGAGCTGACAATGATGCAGAAATGGCCGGTTCGTACAGGACGTCCATATGTGAAGAAACTGCCGCTGGATGCACCGCTTGTAACAGGACAGCGTGTTGTTGATACATTTTTCCCAATCGCAAAAGGTGGAGTTGCAGCCGTTCCGGGTCCTTTCGGAAGCGGTAAGACAGTTATCCAGCATCAGCTTGCAAAATGGGCAGAAGCTGACATCGTAGTTTACATCGGTTGTGGAGAGCGTGGAAATGAGATGACAGACGTTCTGAATGAGTTCCCGGAACTGAAGGATCCGAAGACAGGACGTTCCCTTATGGAAAGAACCGTTCTGATCGCGAACACATCCGATATGCCTTTCGCAGCCCGTGAGGCATCTATTTATACAGGTATTACGATCGCAGAGTATTTTCGTGACATGGGATATTCTGTAGCATTGATGGCAGACTCTACATCCCGTTGGGCAGAGGCACTTCGAGAGATGTCAGGACGTCTGGAAGAGATGCCTGGTGAGGAAGGTTACCCGGCATACTTAGGTTCCCGTCTGGCAGAGTTCTACGAGAGAGCCGGACGTGTAGTTTCCATCGGTAAAGATGCAAGAGAAGGTTCCCTGTCCGTAATCGGAGCCGTATCTCCTCCGGGTGGTGATACATCAGAGCCGGTATCACAGGCAACCCTTCGTATCGTTAAGGTATTCTGGGGACTGGATTCCGCACTGGCATATAAGAGACATTTTCCGGCTATTAACTGGCTGACCAGTTATTCGCTGTATCTGGATAATATGAAAGACTGGTTTAATGAAACCGTTGCTCCGGACTGGATGGATGACCGTCAGAGAATGATGAGCCTTCTGACAGAAGAAGCAGCACTGGAAGAGATTGTACAGATGGTAGGTATGGATGCATTGTCTCCGTCTGACCGTCTGAAGATGGAAGCAGCAAGATCTATCCGTGAAGATTTCCTGCATCAGAACTCTTTCCACGAAGTAGATACTTACACACCACTTCGTAAACAGTATCTGATGATGAAACTGGTTCTTGCATTCTATGATCAGGCTTCAGAAGCTCTGAACAAAGGTGCATCCATGAAAGATCTTCTTGTAATGGATGTCAGAGAGAAAATCGGTCGTTATAAATATACATTAGCTGAAAATATTGAGACAGAATATGAGAAGATCATGGATGAACTCGGTAAAGAAGTAGCAGGAACGATCGGGAAGGAGGACTTCTAATTATGCCAAAGGAATATAGAACAATACAGGAAGTTGCCGGACCGCTGATGATGGTAAAAGGTGTAGAAGGCGTTAAATACGACGAGCTTGGTGAAATCGAACTCGCAAGCGGAGAAAAACGACGCTGTAAAGTACTGGAAGTAGATGGAGATGACGTAGTAGTACAGCTCTATGAGAATGCTGCCGGTATTAACTTAAGTAACAGTAAAGTACGTTTCCTCGGACGAAGCATGGAACTTGGTGTATCTGCGGATATGCTGGGACGTGTCTTCGATGGACTGGGACGTCCGATTGATGATGGACCGGAGATTTTGCCGGAGGAAAGAAGAGATATTAATGGTCTGCCTATGAACCCGGCAGCCCGCGTGTACCCGGAAGAGTTTATCCAGACAGGTGTATCTGCCATTGATGGTCTGAACACATTGGTTCGTGGACAGAAACTTCCAATCTTCTCTTGTTCCGGTCTGCCACACTCTCAGCTGGCAGCCCAGATTGCAAGACAGGCAAAGGTACGTGGAACAGATGAGAAATTCGCCGTTGTATTTGCTGCAATGGGTATTACATTCGAAGAGTCTAACTACTTCATCGAGTCATTCAAAGAGACAGGTGCGATTGACAGAACCGTTCTGTTTATCAACCTTGCAAATGACCCGGCTGTAGAGCGTATCGCAACTCCTCGTATGGCACTGACAGCAGCAGAATATCTGGCATTTGAAAAAGATATGCACGTTCTGGTTATCCTGACAGATATCACGAACTATGCAGATGCGCTGCGTGAAATTTCCGCAGCGAAGAAAGAGGTACCTGGACGTCGTGGATATCCAGGATATATGTACACAGACCTTGCAACAATGTATGAAAGAGCCGGACGTCAGAGAGGTAAAGACGGAAGTATCACTATGATCCCAATCCTGACTATGCCTGAGGATGATAAGACACATCCTATTCCTGATCTTACCGGATATATCACAGAAGGTCAGGTAATCTTAAGTCGTGAGCTGTATCGTAAAGGATTACAGCCGCCGATTGATGTATTACCGTCTCTTTCCCGTCTGAAAGATAAAGGTATCGGTGAAGGCAAAACAAGAGCAGACCACTCCAATACGATGAACCAGTTATTTGCTGCGTATTCCCGTGGAAAAGATGCAAAAGAACTGATGACAATCTTAGGAGAAGCTGCCTTAACAGAGATTGACCTGAAATATGCAGAATTTGCAGAAGCATTTGAAAAAGAATATGTTTCCCAGGGATATGACAACGACAGATCTATTGAGGAGACACTGGAAATTGGCTGGAAATTATTGTCTATGCTGCCAAGAGCAGAGTTGAAACGTATCGACGACAAATTCTTAGACCAGTATTATGGAAAGCAATAATCAGGTAATGGAAATAAGGAGGTAGCGAATGGCATCGAAACAGATCACTCCTACCCGGATGGAACTGACCAAGACGAAGAAGAAGCTTGTTACAGCAAGAAGGGGACATAAGCTCCTGAAAGACAAGCGTGATGAGCTGATGCGTCAGTTTCTGGAGCTGGTAAAGGAGAACATGGCACTTCGTCAGAAAGTAGAAGCCGGAATCCTCTCTGCAAATAAGAACTTTGTTATAGCCAAAGCCGGAATGGATGAGGCTACGTTGAATACCGCACTGATGGCACCAAAACAGGAAGTAAATCTGGAAGTAGGCAATAAAAATGTTATGAGCGTTGACATTCCTGTGTTCAATACGAAGACAAGGACTGCTGATGCCAATGATATTTATTCTTATGGATTTGCATTTACATCCAGTGATCTGGATGGTGCTGTAAAATCACTGGCGGACATTCTGCCGGATATGTTGAAACTTGCGGAGACAGAAAAAGCATGCCAGCTTATGGCGGCTGAGATTGAGAAGACAAGACGTCGTGTAAATGCGCTGGAGCATGTGACAATTCCGGAGGCTCAGGAGACAATCAAATACATCACGATGAAGCTGGACGAGAACGAGAGAAGCTCTCAGATCCGTCTGATGAAAGTAAAAGATATGATGCTTGAAGAAGCACATCACTACAGCGAAAGAGCTTAGAACAGAGAAAAAGGGCGATGCAGGATATGCATCGCCCTTTTTTGAGGGGAGAAATCTAAGGTGACAGTGTTTATTGCGGCAATAGAGGCAGAAAAACAAAATCCGGCATTTCCGGGAACGGCATTTGAAAAAATGCATATAATAAAGCAGATATTTTTCCAAGAAGGAGCAGAACCTATGAATGAGAAACTGCCTTTTTATATGGCATATCAAAATCAGCTGCCAATCGATACAGCCTGGGAACGGGAAAACAGCCGGGATGCAGCTTATATGAAGAGCATGTATCCGACTGAAGTTAAGAAGATCCTGCCATATGTAGAGGCAGAATGTGACCGGCTGGAATATGATGTCAGTATGATCTATGATGAATATCCGGATCGTCTTCAGATACAGATGATCTGTGACCGTGTCTATGTGCAGGTGAAAGATCAGATGATCTTAGCAGATAAGCAGAATGGCAAAGATATAGGAGCGCAGGGAAAAAAGCTGGAAGAAGCCTGGCTGCGGGAGCTGGTCTGGGTGATGACCTGTCAGGAAATATGCCGTAGACGGCAGGAGCGGAGAGACTTCCGTAGAAAATACTATTTTCTGAGTGAAAGCTTATCCTGAAATAGATGATTTCATATAATAAATAATAAGAACCGGAAGAAATAAAGTGCTGCCGGTTCTTATTTTGGTAGAATTGGTCAGAAAATAATCAATAATTTATCAGAATCTTGTGGAGGCAGTAGATTCTGGCGCGAAAAGTGGACGAAAAGGAAATCTTATGTTAAAATAGATGAGATTAAAATGTAATGACTATAAGAAGATATATAACGAATACAGATAAGGGATAATAAGAAGCATGAAGAATATCGTATTTATCGGAATGCCGGCATCGGGGAAAAGCACAGTCGGTGTTGTTGTTGCTAAGAGACTGGGATATAAGTTTGTAGATACAGATCTGGTAATCCAGGAAGTGGAGAAGCGTTTACTTAAAGAGATTATTGCAGAAGAAGGAAATGAAGGTTTCTTACGGATTGAAGACCGGGTGAATGCGGAGATTCAGGAAGAGCGTGCTGTTATCTCGCCGGGAGGAAGTGTTGTATATTGCGAGAATGCAATGAGGCATTACAAAGAGACCGGAACGATCGTATATTTACATACGTCGTATGAGACAATAAATAACAGACTCCATAATGCTAAAAACAGAGGTGTTGTGTTAAAAGACGGTCAGACATTAAAAGATCTGTATGAGGAGCGTACCGCATTATTTGAACGGTATGCAGATCTCACGATCAGTGAGGAAGGACGGAATCTGGAAGAGACAATCGAGGAAGTTCTTCGTGTGCTTGAAAACGGATTAAATGTTACAAAATAATTACATAAAATTAAAAAATATTTTACAAATGTTGGATTTGTGCTATAATAGCAAAGACTCACGAAGTGGGAGTCTTCCTGTTTTAGATTTTTAAGAGAACAAAATGGGCATAACTGCTATATCCAATATGCTTATATCATAGACAGCAATATTATATAGAGGTGTGGTTAATGGAACAGTATATTATTAAAGGTGGCCATCCGTTAGTCGGAGAGGTCGAAATAGGGGGAGCAAAGAACGCGGCACTTGCGATTCTTGCGGCTGCGATCATGACAGATGAGACAGTTAAGATTGATAATCTTCCGGATGTCAACGATATTAATGTATTACTGGACGCAATTGCCGGAATCGGAGCGACAGTGAACAGAATTGACCGTCATACTGTGACGATCAACGGAAGAGGCATTCATGATTTCAGTATAGAATATGATTATATTAAAAAGATCCGTGCATCTTACTATTTACTTGGCGCGATGCTCGGAAAGTACAAACATGCGGAAGTGGCACTGCCGGGAGGATGTAATATCGGAAGCAGACCGATTGACCAGCATCTGAAAGGTTTCCGTGCACTGGGCGCAGAAGTAGAGATTGAATATGGTAAGATCATGGCAGAAGCTGAGAAGCTTGTTGGTAAACATATTTATTTTGATGTTGTCAGTGTAGGCGCTACGATCAATGTAATGATGACGGCTGCGATGGCAGACGGTCTTACTATTATGGAGAATGTGGCTAAAGAGCCACACGTTGTAGACGTGGCAAACTTCCTGAACAGCATGGGAGCGAATATTCGTGGTGCAGGAACAGATGTGATCAAGATTCGTGGAGTCAGACAGCTTCACAGTACAGAGTATTCGGTTATTCCGGATCAGATTGAGGCCGGAACATTTATGTTTGCGGCAGCGGCAACCAGAGGAGATGTGACAGTATTGAATGTCATTCCGAAGCATTTGGAAGCTACGATTGCCAAGCTGGAAGAGATTGGCTGTGAGGTAGAAGAATTTGACGATGCAGTGCGTGTTGTATCCAAGGGAGATCTTACAAGTACACATGTGAAGACACTTCCATATCCTGGATTTCCAACGGATATGCAGCCACAGATTGGTGTGACGCTTGCACTTTGCAAGGGAACAAGCACAATTACAGAGAGTATTTTTGAAAATCGTTTCAAATATCTGGACGAACTTGCCAGAATGGGAGCGAATGTCAAAGTGGAAGGCAACTCAGCAACTATCGAAGGTGTTGAGAAGTTCAGCGGAGCAAGAGTGAGTGCACCGGATCTCCGCGCAGGAGCTGCACTTTGTATTGCAGGACTTGCAACAGAAGGCATTACAATTGTAGATGATATTGTATATATCCAAAGAGGATATGAGAGATTCGAAGAGAAGCTCAGAGGTCTTGGCGGTATTATCGAAAAAGTAGAAACTGAGAAAGAAATTCAGAAATTCAAATTAAAAGTTGGATAAATCAGTTGACAAGAACAGTTAAAACGTGTAAAGTCTTATAAGGTAACAAAGAAAATAATAAATATTGCTAACTTTCTCTTATTCAGAGCAGTGGAGGTACAAAGGATCTGTGAAGCTGCGGCAACCCCCATCATGGGAAGGTGCCAACCTGAGCGAGTAATCGAACAATAAGAAGATTGATATATGAGAATATAAACAGTCCACTTGTTGTGGACTGTTTTTTTCGCATTGTGGATGATTATGTGGATAACATAAAAAGGGACAGGTCTTTTTTAAAAGGGGACGGGGATTTTCTGGAAAATCCCCGTCCCCGGGAGAAAGTAGAAGGGAGAATGACATGGAAAAAAGATTATTTACATCCGAGTCCGTTACAGAAGGACATCCGGATAAAATGTGCGACCAGATTTCAGACGCGATTCTTGATGCACTGATGGAACAGGATCCGATGAGCCGTGTGGCTTGTGAGACAACAACAACGACAGGTATGGTTCTCGTTATGGGTGAGATCACTACAAATGCTTATGTTGATATTCAGAAAATCGTACGCGATACAGTAAAAGAGATTGGCTATACAAGAGGAAAATTTGGATTTGACGCAGAGACATGTGGTGTGATCACAGCAATTGACGAGCAGTCTGGAGATATCGCTCTTGGAGTTGATAAAGCGTTGGAAGCAAAAGAGCATACAATGGGCGATGATGAGATTGATGCGATCGGAGCCGGCGATCAGGGTATGATGTTCGGATACGCAACGGATGAGACTCCGGAACTGATGCCATATCCGATTTCTCTGGCGCATAAACTGGCAAGAAAACTTACAGAAGTAAGGAAGAACGGAACGCTTTCTTATCTGAGACCGGATGGAAAGACACAGGTTACAGTAGAATATGATGAAAATGATGTTCCGAAACGTCTGGATGCAGTTGTCTTATCTACACAGCACGATCCGGATGTGACACAGGAGCAGATTCACGAAGATATTAAGAAATATGTATTTGACACAGTACTTCCGGCAGAGATGGTAGACGAGAATACAAAATTCTTTATCAACCCGACAGGACGTTTTGTTATCGGTGGACCACACGGAGACAGTGGACTGACAGGACGCAAGATCATTGTAGATACTTACGGTGGAATGGCACGTCACGGTGGCGGGGCTTTCTCAGGTAAAGACTGCACAAAGGTAGACCGTTCAGCAGCGTACGCAGCACGTTACGTTGCGAAAAATATTGTTGCAGCAGGACTTGCCAAGAAATGTGAAATCCAGCTTTCTTACGCAATCGGAGTTGCTCATCCGACTTCCATTATGGTAGATACATTTGGAACCGGTAAAGTATCTGATGAAAAACTGGTTGAGATTATCCGCGAGAACTTTGATCTCCGCCCGGCAGGAATTATCAAAATGCTGGATTTGAGAAGACCAATTTACAAGCAGACAGCAGCTTACGGACACTTTGGACGTATAGACATCGACCTCTCCTGGGAAAAGACAGATAAGGTGGATGTGCTGAAAGCATATTTATAAAATTTTTAGAAATGTTTACAGGCGCTTTGATGTGAAGCGCCTTTTTTCATGCTATACTTGAGTCTGGAGGTGTTCCTATGAAAATAAGAACAAGACTTGTGATAGCATTTTTAACGATTACGCTGATTCCGATTATATTGACAACAACTATGGGAATAGTCCTGTGCAGACATCAGATCAGCTCAATCGAAAAGACATATGGAGTTACTGATACAACCTGGGAGAGCTTGTCAAATTCTATGCAGGTATTGTCAAAAGTAACTGAGAAGCCGTATGAAGAACTAAAGAAGATTATTGCCGAAGATCCGGAAGAGATGGGCGATGCGACCAGACTTGAGAAAGTAAATAAAAAACTGGAAAAGAAAAAAGCCTATCTGCTTGTGCGAAAAGGAAATACCATTGTTTACATTGGTACAGACAGTGGGGAAACAAAATATGTGATCCGTCAGCTTCCGAAGTATGGTGAGGCAGATGCCGATGCGAAAAATGGACTTTATCTGGGTGGCAATGCTCAGGTACTGATCAAGCAGATTGATTTTAAATATCGAAGCGGAGAAAAAGGAAGCGCATTTATCGTTACAGACATGAAGAACGTTATACCAGAAGTGGAGGAGCTTTTTGTAGACTTGATCTGTGTGGTTGTTATTGTTTTAATCGCAACGGCATTTATTTTGCTCATGTGGATCTACCGCGGAATCATGCGTCCGTTGTCAAAGATGAAGAGGGCAGCTTATAATATCAAAGAAGGTAATCTGGATTTTGAGATCAAACCGGAGTCTGATGATGAGCTCGGCCAGCTCTGCAGTGATCTGGAAGATATGCGTAAGCGGTTAAAGGACAGTGCAGAAGAGAAGATTCAATTTGACAAGGAGAACAAAGAGCTGATCAGTAATATCTCCCATGACCTTAAGACACCGGTGACAGCAATCAAAGGATATGCAGAAGGAATCATGGACGGAGTAGCGGATACACCGGAGAAAATGGACAAATATATCCGCACGATCTATAATAAAGCGAATGAGATGAATACACTGATCAATGAGTTGACATTGTATTCCAAGATTGACACAAACCGTATTCCATATAACTTCAATATTATATCTGTAAATGATTATTTCACAGATTGTGCAGAAGATTTGTCGCTGGAACTGGAGTCAAAAAATGTAGAATTTGGATATTTTAATTATGTAGATCCAGAAGTGAAAGTGATTGCAGACGCGGAACAGATCAAGCGTGTTGTGCATAATATTGTAAATAATTCGTTGAAATATATGGATAAAAGAAAACCGATCATCAATCTTCGTGTAAAAGATGTCGGTGACTTTATTCAGGTTGAACTGGAAGATAACGGCAAAGGAATTGCAGCCAAGGATCTGCCAAATATTTTCGACCGTTTTTACAGAACGGATGCTTCGAGAAATTCGTCCAAAGGCGGAAGCGGTATCGGGCTTTCTATTGTTAAGAAGATTGTGGAAGAGCATGGTGGTAAGATTTGGGCAACCAGCAGAGAAGACACAGGAACAACGATGTATTTTGTTTTGAGAAAATATCAGGAGGTACCATTGAATGAGTAAGATTTTAATAGTTGAAGACGAAGAGACGATTGCAGATCTGGAGAAAGACTATCTGGAACTGAGCGGATTTGAAGTGGAAGTTGCAAATGATGGAGACAGTGGACTTGAGAAAGCACTTCAGGAAGAATATGATCTTCTGATTCTTGATCTGATGCTTCCGGGGGTAGATGGATTTGAAATCTGTCGGAAGGTCAGAGATGAGAAGAATACACCAATCATTATGGTATCAGCAAAAAAAGATGATATTGATAAGATTCGTGGACTGGGATTGGGAGCGGATGATTATATGACAAAGCCGTTCAGCCCGAGCGAGTTGGTGGCGCGTGTGAAAGCACATCTTGCAAGATATGATCGGTTGATCGGAAGCGTGGCAGAAAAAAATAAAGTGATCGAGATCCGAGGACTTAAGATTGACACGACTGCAAGAAGAGTATGGGTAAATGGAGAAGAGAGAACATTTACAACAAAAGAATTTGATCTGTTGTCATTTCTTGCGGCACACCCGAATCATGTGTATTCCAAAGATGAACTGTTCCAGAAAATCTGGGATATGGAATCTGTCGGTGACATCGCAACTGTAACCGTGCACATTAAGAAAATCCGTGAAAAGATCGAGATGGACACATCCAACCCTCAGTATATCGAGACAATCTGGGGTGTCGGATACCGTTTCAAAGTATAACAATTATTGTGAAAAAGGTGAAGTAAAAAGCGATTTGCAGGCACCATAATCAGGGGTGCTTCAATATTATAGTTATTAAGGGACAGAGAGAATGATTACAAGTACAGCAAACGGAAAAGTTAAAAGACTGATTAATTTAAAAAAGAAGAGAAAATTAAGAGATGAAGAACATGTATTTCTTGTGGAAGGCATCCGGATGTTCCGGGAAGTGCCGGTGGATGAATTACAGGAAGTATATGTATCTGAATCTTTTTATAAAAAAGAAAAAGTGCTGGTAAATGCGATTGCTGGGCAAGCCGGAGTGCACATAGAAGTGCTGACGGATACTGTATTTGCACACGCATCGGATACAAAGACACCACAGGGTGTTCTCTGTGTTGTGCGGCAGAAATCCTATAAGCTGGAGGATCTGTTAAAAGGCGAAAAGAGGCATCTGCTAGTGCTGGATAATTTGCAGGATCCGGGAAATATGGGTACGATCGTGCGGACTGCAGAAGGCGCAGGTGTAACAGGTGTGATCATGAGCCGTGACTGTGTGGATATTTACAATCCGAAAACAATCCGTTCAACGATGGGTTCTATTTACCGGATGCCGTTTTATTATGCGGAAGATATCCTGAAGGCAATCCGCAAGATCAAAGATGCCGGGATTAAAGTATACGCGGCGCATCTGGACGGGGAGAAGTCTTATGATGAAGAAGATTATGCTTTCTCCTGTGCATTCCTGATTGGAAATGAGGGGAACGGGCTGCGTGAAGAAACCTCGAAAATGGCAGATCACTATATCATTATTCCGATGAGCGGAGAGGTGGAGTCGTTAAATGCCGCAATAGCCGCTTCGGTATTGATGTTTGAAGTGAAGAGACAGAGAAGAAATACAGAGAAAAATTCATAAAATCATAAGGAAGTCAGTAGACAGTTAGAATTGCGTTATCGGAGAAAATATAGTAAGATAATGATACCAGAGACAAAAAGTCCGGCATCCACATGAGTTTACTCATAAGTGGATGCAAGACTTTGGGGCTCGCCCCGATATGAGGAAATGCGAAGCACGGAGCAAAGTGAGGAATATTTATGCAGACTGTATACTGGCTTATATTATTTGTAATATTATTAATTATCGAGATCTTGACTATGGGACTTACGACAATCTGGTTTGCCGGCGGAGCGCTGGTGGCATTTGTGAGCGGAGTGATCGGCTTCGGTCTGCCTGTGCAGGTTGTTGCATTTCTCATAGTTTCTGTTATATTACTGGTGCTTACAAGACCACTTGCCGTGAAGTATTTTAATAAAGAGCGGCAGAAGACGAACGCTGAGAGTCTTATTGGGGAACAGGCACTGGTGACAGAAGATATTGATACACTGCAGGCAGCAGGGCATGTAGAAATCCGCGGACAGGAATGGTCGGCAAAGACAGACGAACCGGATGGAAAGATCGCAAAAGATACGATCGTTGTAGTGGAAGGTATCCAAGGTGTGAAGCTTATTGTCAGAGAGAGAAGAAAAGAGGAGGAGTAAAGAAGATGCCATTAAATACGATTTTTTTAGCAATATTAATATTGATTGTTGTGATGCTTATTATATCCTGTGTGAAGATTGTCAGACAGGCAGAGGCACTTGTAATCGAAAGACTGGGGGCTTATCAGGCAACATGGAGTACGGGACTTCATTTTAAAGTTCCGATTTTTGACCGTGTGGCAAGACGTGTTGATCTGAAAGAACAGGTTGTAGATTTTGCGCCACAGCCGGTTATTACAAAAGATAATGTAACGATGCGGATCGATACAGTTGTGTTTTATCAGATCACAGATCCGAAGATGTTCTGTTATGGAGTTGCCAATCCGATCATGGCGATTGAGAATCTGACAGCAACGACACTTCGTAATATTATCGGTGATCTGGAACTTGACCAGACATTGACTTCCAGAGAGACGATCAATACGAAGATGCGTGCTTCCCTGGATGTGGCAACAGATCCATGGGGAATTAAAGTAAACCGTGTAGAGCTGAAAAATATCATACCACCTGCAGCCATTCAGGACGCAATGGAGAAACAGATGAAAGCAGAGCGTGAGAGACGTGAAGCAATCCTGCGTGCAGAAGGTGAGAAGAAGTCAACAATTCTGGTAGCAGAAGGTCATAAAGAATCGGCAATCCTTGATGCGGAAGCAGAGAAACAGGCAGCAATCCTGAAAGCAGAGGCACAGAAGGAAGCAATGATCCGTGAAGCAGAAGGTGAAGCAGAAGCAATCTTAAAGGTGCAGCAGGCGAATGCAGACGGCATTCGTTTCCTGAAAGAAGCAGGAGCAGATGAAGCCGTGCTGACAATGAAGAGCCTGGAAGCATTTGAGAAGGCAGCAGACGGAAAAGCAACCAAGATTATTATTCCATCCGAGATCCAGGGCATGGCAGGACTGGTGAAGTCCATGACAGAGATTGGTGGAAAAGATAAATAAAATAAACAATGGCCAAAAAGGCTGACTGGACAATAAGGAAAGAAGGACACGAAGGATGAACCTAAAAGGCAGACATTTTTTAACACTGAAAGATTTTACAAAGGAAGAGATTACCTACATGCTGGATCTGGCAGCAGATCTGAAAGATAAGAAGAAAAAAGGAATTCCGGTAGATAAATACAGAGGCATGAATGTTGCGCTTATTTTTGAAAAGACAAGTACAAGAACCAGATGTTCTTTTGAAGTGGCGGCACATGATATGGGAATGGGAACCACTTATCTGGATCCAAGTGGATCCCAGATTGGCAAGAAAGAGAGTATTGAAGATACAGCAAGAGTACTCGGAAGAATGTTTGATGGTATCGAATATCGTGGATTCGGTCAGGAACGTGTAGAAGAACTGGCAAAACATGCAGGTGTGCCGGTATGGAATGGCCTGACAAATGAGTATCATCCGACACAGATGCTGGCAGATCTGCTGACGATCCGTGAGCATTTTGGAACACTGGAAAATATCCATCTTGTATACATGGGCGATGCAAGGTATAACATGGGTAACTCTCTGATGATTGCGTGTGCGAAGATGGGAATGCATTTTACAGCATGTACTTCTGAAAAATATTTCCCGGATGCAGAGCTTGTTGAAACATGCAGAGGCTATGCAAAAGAAAGCGGCGGAACCATTACTTTGACAGAGGATGTAAAAGCCGGAACCAAAGGTGCAGATGTTATTTATACAGACGTGTGGGTATCTATGGGTGAACCGGATGAAGTATGGGCAGAGAGAATCAAAGAACTGTCACCATATAAAGTTACGAAGGAAGTAATGGATAATGCCGGAGAGAAAGCAATCTTCCTGCACTGCCTGCCTGCATTCCATGATCTGAAGACCAAAATCGGTAAAGAAATCTATGAAAAATATGGTCTTACAGATATGGAAGTAACAGATGAAGTATTTGAATCTTCACAGTCCAAGGTATTCGATGAGGCAGAGAACCGCATGCATACGATCAAAGCGGTTATGGTTGCAACACTTGGTGAGAGATAGAAAGTCGGAGCGATAAGATGAAAGCAGAGATTTTACGACTGCTGAAAGAGAGCAGCTCTTATATATCCGGGCAGCAGCTTTGTGATCATTTTCAGGTGTCAAGGACTGCAGTCTGGAAAGTAATGGAACAGTTAAAAAAAGAAGGTTACACAATTGAGGCGGTACGCAATAAAGGCTACCGCCTTCTGGATAGTCCGGATGTTTTGTCAAAAGCAGAAATTGAAAGTCTGGTTACGACAAAATGGGCGGGCAGACAGGTTGTTTATTACGACGAGACGGATTCCACAAATAATCAGGCGAAAGCGGCGGGTGAGAAAGGTGAAGTACACGGTACACTGTTTGTCGCAGATCGACAGACTGCCGGTAAAGGAAGACGCGGACGCGGCTGGGAGTCACCGTCTGGGAACAGTGTTTCCATGACTATTTTATTAAGACCGGAGATACCGCCGGTGAAAGCACCGATGCTGACACTTGTAATGGCGCTTGCGGTAGCAGATGGAATCAGGGATGTGCTTGGTGTGGACGCGGGAATCAAGTGGCCGAATGACATCGTACTGAATAAGAAGAAAATCTGCGGAATCCTGACGGAGATGAGTACGGAAATTGATTATATCAATTATGTTGTGATCGGAGTTGGGATCAACGTCAATCAGGAAACATTTCCGGATGAGATCAAAGAGACGGCAACATCTTTGAAGGTGGAGACGGGTAAGCCTGTAAAGCGTGCCGGAGTTATTGCGGCGGTTATGGAAAGATTTGAACAATATTATGAACAGTTTGTGCAGCAGGAAGATTTGTCCGGAATCCGGGAGGCATATGAAGCGTGTCTGGTTAATCGTGACCGGGATGTGCGGGTATTGGATCCGGCGGGAGCATATGAAGCACACGCAAAAGGAATTAACGATACCGGTGAGCTGATCGTAGTTCTGCCGGATGGCACTGAGCGTGAAATCTATGCCGGAGAAGTGTCTGTGCGAGGAATCTACGGATATGTATAGACAGCCGGGACAAACTGTTGTAAAATAGCGGAGGTATTATGTACGAAGAGAAAATCGTCCTTTGTGGGGCAAATTCTTATGAAGAAAAATATTATCTGAATCCTGATTTTTCAGGACTACCGGATCATATCAAAGACGAACTGAAAATCATGTGTGTGTTATATGTACACGACGTAGGTGGCATACTGACACTGGTCTATGAAGAAAACGGAGAGCTGTGTTTTGAAGTGACATCTGAAGAGGGGGATCCGATGTTTGATGATATTGGAAGCCAGTTGAAAATCAAACAGCTTCAGAGAGAAAAACAGGAATTACTGCAGTCGCTGCAGTTATATTACAAAGTGTTCTTCCTGGGAGAAGAGCTGTAGGAGGAAAATATGTTATTAGTTATAGATGCGGGAAATACAAACATTACACTCGGCATTTTTTCGGAAGACAAGATCTCCGGTACTTTCCGTATGAAGGCAAAACAGCCGCGTACATCAGATGAATATGGAATCACATTGCGTGAATTGGTGGAAAGACATGGAATTGAAGGCGAACAGATTACAGACGTAATTATCGCCTCTGTAGTTCCGGATATCATGCATTCTTTAGGAAGCGCAATTATTAAATATTTTGGCGTAAAACCGATGGTCGTTTCAGCAGGAATTAAGACCGGAATCCGTATCGTTACAGAGAATCCGAGACAGGTAGGGGCTGATCGTATCGTGGATGCGGTTGCAGCATATACATTATTTGGAGGACCTGTTATTGTTGTAGATTTTGGAACAGCGACAACGTATGATATTGTCGGAGCAGATGGCACATTTGAAGCAGGTGTGATTGCTCCGGGAATCCGCACTTCCGCGCAGGCATTGTGGGGTGAGGCAGATATGCTGCCGGCGATCGAGATTAAGAAACCGGCATCTATTTTGGCGAAAGAGACGATTTCGGCAATGCAGGGCGGTCTGATCTACGGACAGATCGGACAGACAGAATATATCATCAATCAGTTGAAAAAAGAGTCTGGTTATGAGAATGCAAAAGTCGTTGCGACCGGAGGACTTGGAAAAATCATTGCTGCAGAGACAGATACGATTGATGTGTATGATCCTCAGCTGACTTTAAAAGGACTTCATATTATTTATCAAAAGAACAGGAAACGTTAAGCATGAAGATTGGAGAAGTAAAGCTTGAAAATCCATATATCCTCGCACCGATGGCGGGGGTTACAGACCTGCCCTTCCGTTTGCTCTGCAAAGAGCAGGGGGCAGGGCTTTTATGTATGGAGATGATCAGTGCGAAAGCACTGCAATATAAGAATAAAAATACAAAGACTTTATTGGCGATTCATCCGGAAGAATATCCGGTTTCATTGCAACTGTTCGGATCGGAGCCGGATATCATCAGTGAGATTGCGAAAATGATCGAACCACTTCCATTTCAGATCTTGGATATCAATATGGGCTGCCCGGTACCGAAGATCGTGAAGAACGGAGAAGGTTCTGCACTTATGTTAAGACCGGAGCTTGTCTATGAGATTGTGTCAAAGACGGCAAAAGCAATAAAGAAACCTGTGACAGTGAAGATCAGAAAAGGATTTGACGATGCGCATATTAATGCAGTGGAGATTGCAAAAGTTGCAGAAGAAGCAGGAGCAAAAGCAGTAGCCGTACATGGAAGAACAAGAGAGCAGTATTATTCCGGAAAAGCAGACTGGGATATTATAAGACAGGTTAAAGCAGCAGTGTCTATTCCGGTTATCGGAAACGGTGATGTGACAACCGGAGAGCAGGCAATCCGGATGCGGGAAGAAACCGGCTGTGATGGCGTAATGATCGGACGAGGCGCCCAGGGAAATCCATGGATTTTCAGAGAACTTCTGGAATACGAAAAGAGTGGAAAACTGCCGGAACGTCCTTCGCCGGAAGTGATTCGCGAGACAATGCTAAGACATGCGAGACTTCAGATGGAGTACAAGGGTGACTTTATCGGTATCCGCGAGATGCGAAAACACGTTGCTTGGTATACGAAAGGAATGAAAGGCTCATCCAAATTAAGAGATGAAATCAACCGGACAGAATCTTACGAAGAATTGGAAGCACTTCTTTATGAGAAGATCAAATAATGATAGCTACTTTATCACACCGCATTGATAGTGTGGTAAATATATACAAAAATCCTCCTGAAAATTATAGCTTTTCGAAGCGATTGTTTAAAAATTAACAAATATGTTAAAAAAATACCAAAAGTAATTGACAAAATATTAACGAGCATGTATAGTATGAAACATAGAAAGAAATCACATATACCATTTACAGGAGGATCAGAAGATGGCAAAGAAAAAAGAGACAGTACCAACAATCATTGATAGCGTGGAAACTCTTGAAGCAAAAATGAAAGCGATGAGAGAAGCACAGAAGATCTTTGCTACATACACGCAGGAACAAGTTGATAAGATTTTCTTCGAAGCAGCAATGGCAGCCAATAAGATGCGTATCCCTCTTGCGAAACAGGCAGTCGAAGAAACAGGTCGTGGAATCGTTGAAGATAAGGTTATTAAAAACCATTACGCAGCAGAATATATTTATAACGCATACAAGAATACAAAAACCTGTGGCGTGATCGAAGAAGATAAAGCATATGGAATTAAGAAGATTGCAGAACCAATCGGACTGGTTGCGGCAGTTATTCCTACAACAAACCCGACATCAACAGCAATTTTCAAAACACTGATCTGCTTGAAGACAAGAAATGCAATCATCATTAGTCCACATCCGGCAGCTAAGGCATCTACAATTGCAGCAGCAAAAGTTGTTCTGGATGCGGCAGTGAAAGCAGGAGCACCGGAAGGAATCATCGGATGGATCGATACACCTTCACTGGAGCTGACGAATACCGTTATGAGAGATGCAGATATTATTCTTGCAACCGGCGGACCTGGAATGGTAAAAGCAGCATATTCTTCCGGCAAACCGGCACTCGGAGTTGGAGCTGGTAATACACCGGTTATTATTGATGACACAGCAGATGTAAGGATGGCAGTAAACTCCATCATTCATTCTAAGACATTTGATAATGGTATGATCTGTGCATCTGAGCAGTCTGTAACTGTACTGGACAGCATTTATGATGAAGTAAAGAAAGAATTTGCATACCGTGGATGTTATTTCCTGAAACCAGGCGAAGAGCTTGATAAAGTTCGTAAGACAATCATCATCAACGGCGCATTGAACAATAAGATCCCTGGAAAGTCTGCTTACGAGATTGCAAAACTGGCAGGTGTAAAAGTTCCGGAAAATACAAAGATTCTGATCGGTGAAGTAGAATCCGTTGATATTTCAGAAGAATTTGCACACGAGAAATTATCTCCGGTACTCGCAATGTACAGAGCAAAGACATTTGATGAGGCACTTGGAAAAGCAGCTCAGCTTGTAGCTGACGGTGGATATGGACATACAGCTTCTTTATATGTGCATCCGGCACAGACAGAAAAGATTGCAAAGCATGCAGCAGCAATGAAGACATGCCGAATCCTTATTAATACACCATCTTCACACGGTGGAATCGGTGATCTGTACAACTTCAAACTTGCTCCGTCGCTCACACTTGGATGTGGTTCATGGGGTGGAAACTCTGTATCAGAGAACGTAGGCGTAAAACATTTGATCAACATTAAGACGGTAGCTGAGAGGAGAGAGAACATGCTGTGGTTCAGAACACCTGAGAAAGTATACTTTAAGAAAGGCTGTATGCCGGTAGCACTGGATGAACTTGGAACCGTAATGCATAAGAAAAAGGCATTTATCGTAACCGACAGCTTCTTATATAAAAATGGATATGTAAAACCGATTGAAGAGAAACTGGATGAGATGGGAATTCAGCACACATGTTTCTATGAAGTAGCACCGGATCCGACATTACAGTGTGCACAGAAAGGTGCAGACCAGATGCGCGCATTTGAGCCGGATACAATCATCGCACTCGGTGGTGGATCTGCAATGGATGCCGGAAAGATTATGTGGGTGATGTATGAACATCCGGAAGCAAACTTTGAAGACATGGCAATGGATTTCATGGATATCCGTAAGAGAGTATTTACATTCCCGAAAATGGGAGAGAAGGCATATTTCGTAGCAATTCCTACATCTTCTGGAACAGGATCTGAGGTGACACCTTTCGCGATCATCACAGATGCAGAGACTGGTGTAAAATGGCCGATCGCTGACTACGAACTGCTTCCGAATATGGCAATCGTAGATGTTGACAATGCAATGACAGCCCCAAAAGGACTGACAAGTGCATCCGGTATTGATGTTATGACACATGCGATCGAGGCATATGTATCTATCATGGCAACAGATTACACTGATGGTCTTGCTATGAAAGCAGTGAAAATGGTATTTGAAAACCTGCCATCTGCTTATGAAAACGGAGCAAATGATCCGATTGCAAGAGAACATATGGCAAATGCTTCCTGCATGGCTGGTATGGCATTTGCAAATGCATTCCTTGGACTGAACCACTCAATGGCTCATAAATTAGGAGCGTTCCACCATCTGCCACACGGTGTTGCAAACGCAGTTATTTTAACAGAAGTTATGCGATATAATGCAGCAGAAGTACCGACAAAGATGGGAACATTTTCTCAGTACCAGTATCCACACGCACTTGCTCGCTATGCAGAGCTTGGACGTTTCGCAGGATGCCAGGGAAATACAGATGAAGAAGTATTTGAAAACTTCCTTGCAAAACTGGAAGTACTCAAAGAGAAGATCGGTATCAAGAAGACGATCAAAGACTATGGTATCGATGAGAAATACTTCCTTGATACATTAGATGAGATGACAGAGCAGGCATTTAACGATCAGTGTACAGCAGCTAACCCAAGATATCCACTGATGAAAGAAATCAAAGAAATGTATCTGAAATGCTACTATGGTAAATAAAACTGTAGTAAATAAGAACAAATAACGGTAGTCAGCCGGGATGTGAATTTTGTATGTGATTTCTATAAAATTCATATTCCGGCTTTCTTTACTTTTCAAGGTCGTGCTGTGTTGCTATAATTGACATATACCTGCCGCTGACCGGAGCGTCAGTTTTAACTGTAAGGCTGAGGGACAGCGCCAATTTTATGGCAGAAAGTCAACGCCGGTTTTGTGACTGGTGGACAGCGCTAATTTCGTGACAGAAAAGAAAGGGAATATTATGAGAGAGAAACGTTGTGGGAAGAAAAAGATATGGCTCCGCATGATTGGTGTTCTTGCATGCACACTCCTGGTCGTGTTTAGTGGAAATATAATGTCTGCATCAGCCCAGACACAGGAAAGTGAACCGTGGGGAACACAGAAGATTGAAGAACTGAACCAATATAAAACGGATCAGGGATGGAAGGTTCCAAATGGTTGGTATCACTATACAGCTTCTGAAAATAGCTGGGAGAATTTTGAAACGAAAAATTATAACGATGAATACACCGCGGAAGTGTGGAGAAAAACATCTTCCGGCTATCAGAAGGTGAGTCAGATCGGAACTTCGGATGAGCTTGCCTATGGAGAGGAGAGAGAAGTTGTTAAGTGGATAGAAAATGCAGACTACTATATTCAGACAAACGTAAACGGAAACAGTGATCTGGAACTTAGCATTTACAGTGTCTTGGAAATGCAAAAACCGGATGTTCCGGGAACATCAGATGTAATGCAGCTTGATGCAGATGGAAAAGCATCGGTTTCGGTTACCGGAAGTGATGAGAGCAAATGGATAAAATATACCGTTCCGGAAGATGGATTGTATAAATTCCGTTTCCAGGATGAAAAAGCTATGGCGCGTGTGGATGTATACAAATTAAATAATAATCAGTTAAACAATAAAGGTGGGCGAACCATTGATTATAACCGGAAATATCTGGATTTTAAGAAGGGTGAAGTCCTTTACATCCGCTGCCGTTCCTGGCATGAGGCGACTTCTTATGAACTATCTGTAAAGAAAACAGAGAAGAAGCTGGATACCACAAATTATGAGCACGCCAAAGCTGTGCGCAGTACAACAAAGGCAGGCACTATCGCAGCCGGAAAAGCTGCCGGTGTTATAGAATATCTTAATGCCATGTACAAGAATACAAATCGTGGACTTTATGTCGGTCATATGGATGATACAGACAAAGAAGTCCTGAAAAAGCTTGCACAGACGATTACAAAAGACTGTACAAGCGAAACGGAGAAAGCCGATGCTATCGTGTGCTGGGTTGGAAGAAATATTAAATATGACACGAGTGCTTCCAGTTATTCTCCACAGGTATTTTATACCAGAAAAGGCGACTGTTACGGAGACACGATGCTGATCGCTGATTTATGCAAATTGTCCGGTCTGCGTGCGGCTGTTGTAGATGGCTGGAAGGCTGATCTTACGAAGTGGACAGTGGAAGAACTATATGATCTGACCGGACATGCATGGGATTATATCTATGCAGATGGAAAATGGCGGATGTATGACTGCCTCTGGGAAAATTATAATATAACAGACTCTGCTGTAGTTGCTGACAAAGGCTATTATTCTTCGGCAGTAGAAGGTATTTACATCGCAGGCGACAATGTAAATCCGGCGTTTGCATCACTCGGACTGATTGATACGGTTGCTACATATCTGAATGGAAAATTTGTATTACTGAAGTATGGTGTGCTTGCCAACAGCAGTAAAAATAACTACTATGTAGACAGTGATAAAGAAATTATTGATATAAAAGACACTGGTGTATATGGGTGGACGACTGTTATGCCGGAAGACCGGTTTTATCCGTCTTACGCACAGTCTTATGAAGCAGATATAAATGGAAATACGCTGGTGAAAACGGATGCAACTGCTTATACGGATGGCAGGCCGTTACCTGGTAATTCTATGCTTTTCCGGGATGGATGGATTGTACACAATAATTTTAATAATGGAATTTCTTCCTATTATGCAGATCAGGATGGTATTCTTTACAATAGCACAATTGAGACGATTGACAATACAACGTATTATTTTGCGCAGACCGGAGAAGCATTTAAACTGAATTTACCAAAAGAGCAATATTCTCTGACGAACCGGTATTTGACAGTTCCGACTGGCGTGAAAGCACAGTTTATGGTCAATCAGTATATTCAGGAAATAGGTATTAATAAAAATCCGGATGCCGAACTTATATTTCACAATAATCAGCCAGATCTGATTGATATTGACAGTGATGGAACGATCACAACTAAAAAAGAAGGATTTGTGGATATCGAATACGATGTTAAATCATCAAGCGGAGCATACTGGGTTTCCGGTGCGAAACTTGAATTTCTGATTTCAAACGAGAAGAAACCGACTCCGGATTATACAGACCGTCCGGTTGATGATTCTTCTTCCGGCGGTGAAGAAAAGGACGACAATAATAAGGACGACAATAACAAAGATAACAATAATAAAGATGACAATAATAAGGATAACGAAAATAAAGACAATGACAACAAAGATCCTGAGACGCCGTCAGATGATACCAAAAAGGTAAGCATGCCAAAAACGTATAAACTTTCTTCCGGCCAGTATGTTTACGATGGAAAAGTGAAAAATCCATCTGTGAAAATTACGGACAAGAATGGAAAAGTAATAGCGGGATCTAACTACATGGTAAGTAAATCATCCGGACGGAAAAATGTAGGAACTTACACATATAAGATTGTATATAAAGGTGCGTATAAAGAATTTGATTCCAAAATATTGTCATTTACGATTCTTCCGAAAGGAACGACATTAACAAAAGCGAAGAAAGCAGGGAAAGCGTTTACAGTATATTGGAAGAAACAGACCGGTAAGATGGCATTTGCCCGGATCAGTGGCTACCAGATCCGTTATTCGCTGAAGAGTAATATGTCACAGTCAAAAACAGGTAATGTCAACGGCTATAAATACACTTCTAAAAAAATTAAGAATTTGAAAGCGAAGAAAAAATATTATATTCAGATCCGGACGTATATGAAGGTCAAAGGAAAGACTTATTACAGTGGCTGGTCCGGAAAGAAAAGCGTTGTAACCGGTAAATAAACAGCTGCTATGGTAAATAGTCAGACAGTGAGTCAGGATGTAAATTTTGTATGTGATTTCTATAAAATTTACATCTTGACTTTCTTTTTTTGATATGTTATAAATATGGCATACATGGTGTGTAACTGAGTAAGCAGGCATTAACCGTGCATAAGTATTTTGATATTTATGTAGGGGTAATGTCTTTTTTTTGCTGTATATATGAAACTTTGTTTTTCTCGCATAAACCTCTCTGAAAAGATGCCTACTCGCGCAAAGCGGAGAATTCTCCTATATAAATGTTAAAAACGGATACACTATAACAAGAAACTAAAGGAGAGAAAAACTATGAAAGACAAAATTTTCGGAGTTTTGCAGAGAGTAGGAAGATCCTTCATGCTTCCGATCGCAATTCTTCCGGTAGCGGGACTGCTGCTCGGGCTTGGTGGATCGTTCACCAATGAAACAATGTTGAAAACGTATGGACTGATGAAGATTATGGGACCGGGTACGGTGCTGAACTTGATCCTGCAGGTTATGAGTGCAGCCGGAAATATTATTTTCACGAATCTGCCGGTGATTTTTGCAATGGGTGTTGCAATCGGTATGGCAAAGAAAGAGAAAGAAGTTGCAGCACTTGCATCTGTAATCTCATTTTTTATCATGCACGCTTCCATCGGGGCGCTGATTACGGCAAACGGTGGAGCAGACGCGATGTTAGAAGGAGCAGTTGCAGATGTATGTGGAATCACTTCCCTGCAGATGGGTGTGTTCGGTGGAATTATCGTAGGGCTTGGAGTTGCGGCGCTGCATAACCGCTTTTATAAGATCGAACTTCCGCAGGTGTTATCATTCTTTGGCGGAACGAGATTTGTACCGATCATTTCCGGTCTGGTCTATGTAGGAGTCGGAATTTTAATGTTCTTTGTATGGCCGGTGATCCAGTCTGGTATTTACCACATCGGAGATCTTGTTTTGAAATCCGGATATGCAGGAACATGGGTTTACGGATTTATGGAGCGTCTGCTGATCCCGTTTGGATTGCATCACGTATTCTACCTTCCATTCTGGCAGACTGCTGTAGGCGGAACATTAGAGGTGGCTGGAAAAACTATCGAAGGTGCACAGAATATTTTCTTTGCACAGCTTGCAGATCCGTCTGTAAAACATTTTGCAGTATCTGCGACAAGATTTATGAGTGGAAAATTCCCACTTATGATCTTTGGATTGCCGGGAGCCGCGCTTGCAATGTATAAGACAGCAAAACCGGAAAAGAAGAAAGCAGTTGCAGGTTTATTATTATCCGCAGCCCTGACTTCTATGCTGACAGGAATTACAGAGCCACTGGAATTTACATTCTTATTTGTTGCACCGGTGCTGTATGGAATTCACTGTGTATTCGCAGGACTTGCTTATATGCTGATGCACGTCTTTAAAGTCGGTGTCGGAATGACATTCTCCGGTGGACTGATCGATATGTTCCTGTTTGGAATTTTACAGGGAAATGAAAAGACAAACTGGATCTGGATCGTGATCGTCGGAGTTGGATATTTTATCGTTTATTATTTCTTGTTTAGTTTCCTGATCAAGAAAATGGATTTGAAAACACCGGGACGTGACGATGTGGAAGAAGTAAAGCTTTATACGAGAGCAGATGTCAACGCAAGAAAAGAAGGTGCAGCAGCAAATCCAGAGGATGCAGTATCAGAAGGAATTCTTGTAGGACTTGGTGGAAAGAAAAATATTTCTGACGTAGACTGCTGTGCGACAAGACTTCGCTGCACAGTTTATAAACCGGAGCTTGTACAGGATAGCATTTTGAAAGCGACAGGAGCTTCCGGAGTGGTTCATAAAGGAAATGGAGTGCAGATCATTTACGGACCGAAAGTTACAGTGATCAAGTCAAACTTTGAAGACTATTTAGAAACAGCACCGGACGAAGAAATCGTTCCGCAGGCAGAAGAAGTTGCTGTAACAAAAGAAGAAAATACAACTGCAGAAAATGAAACAAAAGAAGTAAAAGAGACAATTATCGTGTCCAGTCCGATCACAGGTCTGGCAGCCGACCTGTCTACTGCACCGGATGAAGGATTTGCCGGACGCATGATGGGAGATGGAGCAGTTGTGACACCGGAAAATGCACAGATTGTTGCGCCGGAGGACGGAGAAGTCGTGTTTGTATTTGATACGAAACATGCAATTGGATTTTTAACTGACAGTGGCTTATCTTTATTGCTTCATATCGGAATTGATACAGTAAGCCTGAACGGTGAAGGCTTCCAGGTATTTGTAGAAAATGGACAGAAAGTGAAAAAGGGCGAAAAACTGATGGAAATTGATATTGATTTTCTGAAAGCACATGCCCCGTCTCTGTGTTCGCCGGTCCTTTGTACAGAACTGGAAGACAGTGATAAAGTAAGACTTCTGGCAGAAGGCGAGATCAAAGCAGGAGAACCATTATTTGCAATAGACAGATATTAAGAAACCCGTTGGAGGATCCAACATTATATAAAGAAAAATGAAAAAAGGAGATTAAACAAATGAAAGAATTTATGTACACAGTAAAAGACGAACAGGGAATCCATGCAAGACCGGCAGGAATGCTTGCGAAAGAGGCAAAAAAATACGAAAGTAAGATTACGATTTACAAAGATGAAAAATCTGCAGAAGTTACAAGATTGATGGCTTTAATGGCACTGGGAATCAAATGCGGACAGGAAGTACGTGTGACAGCAGAAGGACCGGATGAAGAAGCGGCAGCAGATGGAATCAAAGCATTTTTGGAGGCAAATCTGTAAAAGTTTGCAGAATGCAAAAGAGTGGAAAATATCGTTGAGGTAAAAACTATGGCACAGGAATATAAAGGAAAACCGGTATTCAAGGGCATTGCCCTTGGACCGGTTACAGTTCTTAAAAAACAGGATGTACAGGTAAAAAGAGAAAAAGCAGGGGATCCGGAATCGGAGATTAAAAAAGTAGAAGAAGCAGTTGAAACATCGAAAAAACAGCTTCAGCATTTATATGAAAAAGCATTAAGTGAGGTTGGCGAAGCGAGTGCGGCAATTTTTGAAGTGCATCAGATGATGCTGGAAGATGAAGATTATCAGGATGCCATCCGCAATATGATCCGTACAGAAAGAGTCAGTGCTTCTTATGCCGTCGCAGTGACAGGTGATAATTTTGCAGAGATGTTTGCGGCAATGGATGATGATTACATGCAGGCAAGAGCTGCGGATGTCAAAGATATTTCTAATCGTCTGGTTGAGAATTTAAATGGAAACAGCATAGGAATGGAAGCAGGAGAGGAAGCATCTATTATTGTTGCAGATGATCTTACGCCGAGTGAGACCGTGCAGTTGGATAAGGAGAAAATTCTTGGATTTGTAACTGTACATGGCTCTTCCAATTCCCATACGGCAATTCTTGCGAGAATGATGAATATTCCGGCAATGATCGGAACAGAAATGGATCTGGATAAACTGGAAAATGGAATGACCGCTGTCCTGGATGCGTTTGCAGGAACATTTATCACAGAGCCGACAGAAGAACAGTGTGCGGCTGCAAAGGAAAAGATGCAGGAGGAAGAGGAAAAAGAAGCACTTCTGCAAAAATACAAAGGAAAAGAAACCTGTACGAAAAATGGAAAAAAAGTACATCTGTATGCAAATATCGGAAACGTGGGCGATATTCCTTCCGTACTGGAAAATGATGCAGAAGGTGTGGGCCTGTTCCGGAGTGAGTTTTTGTATCTGGGAAGAGAAGATTTTCCGACGGAGGAAGAGCAGTTTCGTGCATACCGTCAGGTATTACAGACAATGGCGGGAAAGAAAGTGATTATCCGTACACTGGATATTGGAGCAGATAAACAGGTGGATTATTTTGGACTGGGTGAAGAAGAAAACCCGGCAATGGGATATCGTGCCATCCGTATCTGCCTGAAACAGCCGGAAATCTTCAAAACACAGCTTCGTGCACTTCTTCGCGCAGCGGTATATGGGAACTTGTCTGTGATGTATCCAATGATTACATCGGAAGAGGAAGTTGCCAAAATCCAGAAAATTGTAAAAGAAGTAGAAAACGAATTGACAAAAGAGGGAGTTCCATATCAGATTCCGGAACAGGGAATTATGATTGAAACACCGGCAGCAGTGATGGTCAGCGATGAACTGGCGCAGATGGTTGATTTCTTCAGTATCGGAACGAATGATCTGACGCAGTATACGATGGCGATCGACCGTCAGAATGCAAAGCTGGATGATTTTTATAATGCCCATCACAAGGCAATTATCCGTATGATCCGAATGGTGACAGAAAATGCGCACAAACATGGAAAATGGGTTGGAATCTGCGGTGAGCTTGGCGCAGATCTGGAATTGACGGATACTTTTATGGAAATTGGCGTGGATGAACTTTCCGTAGCACCGTCTATGGTGTTAAAACTTCGAAAACAGATTTGTGAATATGAAGGATATATGTTAGACTAGGAATAGTGAAGGAAATCTGTCAAAGGCAGATAAAGGTGGGGAAAACATGTATCGTATTAGCAAAGTGTTAAATCACAATGGTGTGATCGTAATTGACCTGAATGATCAGAAAGAATATGTTCTACTCGGGAAGGGAGCAGGATTTGGAAGAAAAATCGGTGAACGGATGGAGAAACCGGAAACCTGCACCGTTTATTCCCTGCAGGAAACATCTTCTAAAGGTGACGCGGCAGATTTGATCAAAAGTGTAGCACCGGAGTATTTTCAGATGGCGAATCAGATCCTGAATGCAGCGGAGGAACAATTTGGAAAAGTAGACAGAAGTATTTTATTCCCGATAGCAGATCATATTGCATTTGCTGTAGAGCGAATTAAACGTGGTGAGCAGATATCGAATCCATTGACGGAAGATATACAGGCTTTATTTTACAGTGAATTTAAGATTGCCTGCATGCTGAAAGAGATGCTGAAAAAGGAAAAAAATATAGAGATCGATGATGATGAAGTCGGTTATGTGGCGCTTCATATTCATTCTGCGTTGGAAGAGGAGTCGGTTTCTGTTTCGATGCAAATGGCGAGAGCTGTGCGAGAGTGTGTATCCCTGATTGAAGAAAAGAAAGGTATCCATATTAATATTATTTCACTGAGTTATAACCGTCTTATGAATCATGTCAAATATATGGTGGCAAGAGCGCTTAACGGAGAATCTTTGAAAATTAACATGAATGATTATGTAGAGTATAAGTTTCCAGAATCATATGCACTGGCGAAGACTGTCTGTGAGCATATGAGCAAGGCGCTCCGGGTAACTCTGGAAGATATGGAGATCGGTTATCTTGCCATGCACATTGAGCGTGTGAGCATGGGTGAGGAATCATAATATAGAAATAATAAAAAGCAGAAGGCAGCCTGTCCGGTGGGCAGGAAGTCCTTCTGCTTTTTGTTATCTCGTCTCTGTTGCCATAGCAGCCGGAGAAAAGTGTCGGTGGCAGGAACTGTGGTGTGCTTGACAAACACAGGCAGGGATAGTAAGATTCATATGGATTAACAGAATGAAAATGGTCGTCTGTACAGATGCAGGAAAATACAGAAGCCCGAACAGATTTTGCAGTGGCTTATTATATTTTTCAAGGAACATGCGGTGAGATTCCGCCACAGACTTTATCCCTACTGTAATCAGGACGAAAGCGTCAGATCCATTGAGAACGAGAGGTTCTTGAGAAGGGACGTGAGTAGGTTGGAACTGCGAGACAGGATACAGGTATCTGGAGATCATAAAAGAGAAGTCCGGAGGCATGAAGACGGAGGCTTATTTTTTATACTTATTTATAACAGGTTAGAAGGTCTGATTCTGAATGAGTTTGTTTGTAAGCAGAGGAGGCAGGCAGAAATATTGGGGATAAAAAGTAAGAACAAGGTGGAAAAATGATAAAAATAAAACAGAAATTGTGGAAAATCACAGCGATATTGAGCGTTTGTCTGCTGCTTGCAGGATGTGCACAGGAGACACCGGACAGAGCCGGATCTTCAAAGACCAGTGAAGAAAAGATGGACGTATCTGTGGAAATCCGTTGTGATACGGCGATTAAAAAGGGTCTGACAAAACAGAAAAAGTGGAAAGGTGTGTTGCCGAAAGATGGCTGCATGCTGAAAAAGGAAAAAATGCAGGTGAAGAAGGGCAGTTCCGTATTTGATCTGCTCTGCGAAGTGCAGGATGCCAAAGGAATACAGATGGAATATTCCGGCGGCAAAAAGACAGCCTATATTCAGGGAATCGGCAACCTGTATGAACAGGACGGTGGACGTTGGAGCGGTTGGATGTACAGTGTGAACGGCAAATATGCAAAAGTAAGCTGTGGTGAATATACATTAAAAGATGGCGATGAAGTGCAATGGAATTACAGTTGTGATCTTGGTGCTGATCTGAAAGGAACCGATAAAGAGAAAGCAAAAGAGTGGAAGGAAAAGAATGAGTAGTTTTGAAGAATTACACCCGGCATGTTTATTTTCATATTTCGTGGCAGTGATGGTACTGTTTTTTCTCTGCCATCATCCGCTGGCAATGGTGCTGGCGTGTGCATGTGCACTGTTTTTTCTATATAATATAGAAGGAAGACGTGCATTTTCGTGGTGTAAATGGATGCTTCCAGTCGTGCTTTTTATAGCGGTTGTCAATCCGCTTCTGAATCACAGAGGTGTGACACGGTTATTCAAACTTGGAAATCAGTGGATCACACTGGAAGCGTTTGGGTATGGTTTGACATCGGGCTTGTCGATGGCGGCGATTATTTTATGGTTTGCCTGTTATCAGAAAGTGATGACAAATGATAAATTTCTTTATCTTTTTGGGAAAATTGCTCCATCCAGCGCACTCCTTATTACAATGGCATGGAATTATATCCCGGATCTGACTAAAAAAATGAAAGAGATCCGTGACAGTCAGAAGATGTTAAAAGGAACGGAAGAAGAGCGTGGGTGGAAACAGATACTTTCACCGACAAAGGACGCACTGCAGACAGTTACGGTACTGCTTGGGTGGAGTCTGGAAAATGTAGTGGAGCAGGCGGATTCTATGAAAGCAAGAGGTTACGGACTGCGAAAAAGAACAACATTTCATCTGTTCCGGTTTGAACAAAAAGATATTTTCTTTTCAGGCATAGTGGGTGTAATCGTGATTTTTTGTTTCGTACTTCGGGGCATGGGATGTATGACGATGGAATTTTACCCGCAGATACAAAGTGGAGGAAGCAAAAAAGCAAATATTTTGTTTCTTGTTTTATTTTTGATACTTCTCGGAATCCCGGGACTGATACAATGGAAGGAAGAAAAAGCATGGAACTCTTACGATTTGAAGGGGTAGGTTTTACTTATCCGGAAGCGGAACAAAAAGCGTTAGATGAACTTACCTTTTCGATGGGAGAAGGAGAGTTTCTTGTTGTGTGTGGGGCATCCGGGTGTGGAAAGACAACACTTCTGCGGATGGCGAAGCCACAGATGCAGCCGGCAGGAAAATTTGCAGGAAATATTTATTATAAGAATAAGCCATTGCAGGAGTTTGACGAACAGATCAGTGCATTTCGCATTGGGTATGTGCAGCAGAATCCGGACAATCAGATCGTGACGGATACGGTGTGGCATGAATTGGCATTTGGACTGGAAAATGCGGCATTGCCGGTACAGACGATCCGCCGGCGTGTGAGTGAGATGGCGAGCTTTTTCGGCATGGAGACATTGTTTCACAGAAAGACATGCGAATTGTCCGGTGGACAGAAGCAGATGTTAAATCTTGCCTCTGTGATGGTGATGAATCCGGAACTTCTGCTTCTGGACGAGCCGACCAGTATGTTGGATCCTCTGGCGGCATCTAATTTATTGCAGATGGTTCACAAGATCAATCGGGAGCTGGGCGTTGCGGTACTTTTGTGTGAACACCGGCTGGAAGAAGTATTTCTGATGGCAGACCATGTCCTTTTGATGGAAAATGGAAAGAAAAAAGCACTGAAAACACCGCAGAAGCTGGCAGAGATGCTGAGCTTTTCAATGGAAGAGGAGAACGATGAGCGTACATCAAGAATCTATGAAGGACTTCCGGCAGCAGTACGGATATTTAAGGAATTAAAGAAAAGAGGAATCTATGACAGTGGGAAGCCGTTGCCACTTACAATCCGGGATGGCAGACTTGCTCTGGCGGAGGTGCTGACTGACAGATGTAATAGACAGTCTGATATGAAATATAGCGGAACAAGAAAAGCAGATAAAAAAGATTCACACATCGTCCTGCGTGCGAAGGAAGTCTGGTTCCGATATGAGAGAAGCGGAGAGGACATTTTAAGGAGTCTGGATCTGTCTTTATATAAAGGAGAAATGTTTGCTCTTCTTGGCGGGAACGGAGCCGGGAAAAGCACATTATTAAAAATACTGACCGGAATTATAAAAGAGCGGCGAGGCAGAGTAATCCGGGAAAAGGGAGAACGTATTGCCATGCTCCCGCAAAGTCCGCAAGTACTTTTCCAGTATGATACTGTATGGGAAGAACTTCTGGAAAGTGCCGGACAGGATGTAGAACGTGCGAAAGAAATGGCAGAATTTCTGGAGCTTTCAGATAAGATTTCCATGCATCCATATGACTTAAGCGGAGGTGAGATGCAGAGGGCAGCACTTGGAAAGTTACTGCTTCTGGATGCGAAGATGCTGCTTCTGGATGAGCCAACAAAAGGTCTGGATGCATATCTTAAGAAGAAACTTGCAGGCTTACTGAAGAAACTGACACAGGGTGGCATTGCGATTCTCCTTGTAACACACGATCTGGAATTTGCGGCAACTTATGCCGATCGATGCGGTTTATTGTTTGACGGTCAGGTGCTCTCTGAAGGCGAGCCGCACGCATTTTTTGCGGGAAACCGTTTCTACACAACAGCGGCAAACCAGATTGCCGGGAATGAAATTCCGGAGGCAATCACGTGCGAGGAAGTTGTAAGGGCAGTATTGTAATTACCAGTAAAGAAATAAAAGCAAAGGGAACATAAATCATGGAAAGGAGGAACCAGTATGCAGAAAACAAAACGAAGAAGTGACATAGCAGCAATTTTCACATGTCTGTTGCTTATTATTTCGCTTATTTGCTATACATGGATGATGCGTACGCCTTTGTTCCTTTCTTTAAAAGCAGGAAAGCCGTTCCTGAACTGGATCGTGCAAAATTCAGATCTGGCGCTGGCAGTGCTGTTTCTGATTCTGACATCGGTACCGTTCTATCTGACATTTGATAAGAGAAAAGCACAGGCGAGAGATCTCGTGCCGGTTGCTCTGATGGCGGCAATGTGCGTAGTGGGAAGAGCGGCATTTTCCATAGTACCACTTCCGAATTTCAAACCGGTGACGGCGATCGTGATGATCACGGCGATTGCATTTGGTGCGAAAGCAGGATATCTTACCGGTGCGCTTGCGGCGCTTTTGAGTAATTTTCTGTTCGGGCAGGGACCGTGGACACCGTGGCAGATGTTTTCATGGGGGATGATCGGTCTGGTGACCGGACTTCTGTACCGGATCGGTGTATTTGGTACAGTAGGACAGGTGCAGACAGATGAACATGGAAAGAGAAAGAAACCAGTCCGGCTGTGTGTGTTCGGATTTTTCTGCGGAATTGCTTATGGCTGGTTTATGAACCTTCAATATATTATCGGATATGTAGATCCGATCAACTGGAAAACAATCGGACTTGCCTATGCGCAGAGTTTGTATTTTGATATCAGTCACGGAGTGTGCACGGCGCTTGTGCTGTATCTGGCAGCAGAACCGTGGACGCGAAAACTAATGAGGATCAGAAGAAAATTTAGTCTGGGAGAGAAATAAATGGATAAGAAACGAATAAAAAAACTGTTGACAGGCATCCTTCCGTTTCTTCTGATTGTTGCACTTTTGTGGATGCTGCCGGGGCGGACTGTGAAACCGAATAATCCGATTTCGGATAAGATAACAAAGTTAAAGACGAATTTCGGAACCGGCGGTCAGTCAGGTAAGAAAAAAGAACAGTTAAAAAATGGAACTGATGACAAAGCGCAGAAGAACGGAAATGGTTCCGGGACGAAGACGCAGGAGATGTCAAAAGAGAACACCACACAGAAGAAACAGAAAAAGACAAAGAAATCTTCTGGTTCAAAAGCGCAGAAACAGAAAGGAAACCAGGAGACAAAGGGTGATAATGGCAAACCGGACGATAAAGTTCCGGGGAAGAATCCGAATGGAGATAATGATGCAGACAGTGGAAAACATAATCTGAAAAAGCCGGATAACGGAGATAATACCGGAAACAAAGACGGGAAACTGGTGACTGATCTTTACAGCCGGACAATCACTTATTCGGAGCTTACAGAAGATAAGCTGGATTTTTATGCATATTATTCGAAGTCTGATGTAGACGCGAAGATAAAAGTAAATTACAAGCATGAGAATGATACCGGCAACGGAACCTGGCTGAAGTCAGAGAATCAGAAAGATTATCAGGCAACATTAAAGCACGGTAAAAATGTTATTACCATTTACTATACGGATGAAAAAGGAAACCGTGACTGGGCGCAGGCAGTGGTCAATTATGAGGCAGATAAGGCAGATAAAAATAATCCGACAGTAGGAAAGCATCCGCCATTGATAGAGACAAATCTGGATGACGGATTAAATACGATCCATACATCGGAATTTACATTTACAGTCAGTGCGAAAACATGGGAAGAAAAACGTATTTATTCGAATGCGATCCGTGTAATCATGGATGGAAAAGAAGTGACAAATCCGACCGGCAGTGGTGTATATGAATATGAATTGCAGTTTAAACGTCCGAATGTGGGCGACACTTCCGACCATGTGATCACAGTGCTTGCGTGGGACAAAGACGGCAATTCCAAGTATGTGGAATATAAGCTTCGCTACCAGTATCATAATAAAGATGAGAAAATCGGAAGCGTTTCGGTTGTTATTGACGCGACAACCGTGGAATGTGGCGTTGTAGAAGAAGGAACGGTAGATGTAAAAGCCGGAGATACGGCGGCAGAAGCGGTGCTGAAAATGCTGGATGATTACGGGTATGCTTATAATTCCGGCGGTTCTGTAAAACAGGAATTTTATCTGAGCAGCATTGCCCGCGCGGATGCATTTAAAGGTTGTAAGATTGGAGAACGACTGGAAAAATTGCTGAAGCGTGATGGTATTACGTTTACTTCGCCGGGCTCCAGAGACCGGCTGAGCGAATTTGATTTCACAAGAGGTTCGGGATGGTTGTATTTCATAAACGGAAGTTACTGCCCGGGTAAGGCAATGTCTGCATGGAAGTTAAACGGTGGAGAGAAGATCGTGCTCCGCTATACAGTTGCTTATGGAAAAGACGTCGGTGTGACAGCGACAACAGAAGGAACATTATCCGGTTATTGTGCAGTCTGGAGAGACGGTGAGATCATTGAACAGGGACACAGTTATAAAGAGACATCCCGCGTGGAGCCTACAGCGACGAAAGATGGATATGTAGAGTATACATGTAAGCGGTGTGGCGAGACAAAGCGGGAAACACTTCCGGCGACAGGAAACTCTGAGAAACCGGATAGACCAGGTTCTACAGATAAGCCAGATTCATCAGACAAACCGGGTTCCACAGATAAGCCGGGCTCCACAGACAAGCCGGGTTCCACAGATAAGCCGGGCTCCACAGATAAGCCGGATTCATCAGACAAACCAGGTTCCACAGATAAGCCGGATTCATCGGATAAGACGCAGCCGACAGATAAAGAAGAAACAACTGCAGATACACTAAAGTGAGAAAATGAAAAAACCAACAATTTCTGATACGCCAAACAAAATAGGGGAAACAGATAATTAAGAGATCACAGAGAATAAAAGTCTCTGCCAGGGAGAAGAAGATGAGAAAATATGGAAAACGCCTGCTTGCAGGAATCCTTGCATTTACACTTGCTGTTGGAAGTGCCGGATGTGCAAGGGAAGAGAAGCAGGTAAAAAAAGATTTGAAATCGCAGATTGTACAGAGCGCGGAAAGTCTGGATACATTTTACGAATCACAAGAAAAATCTGTCCTGCTGGATGAAAGTACGCTCCCGGCGGGAGACGGAACGAGCGACTGGACGGCGGTTGCGCTGACATTCTCAGGAAAAGCAGACAGCAAAGTGCAGGCGGCATATTTGAATCGTCTACAGAAGTATGTCGAAAAAGCATATGAGCGGGGCGGCGGGTTAAGTAAAGTAAAGGCAACCGAATATCACCGGATCGCACTTACGATGCTGGCGCTTGACGGGAATCCGGAAAAAGTGAAAAACGCATCCGGGAAAGTGATCGATCTTGTTGCGGACGGAACCTGGAATTTTACGAAAGTCGATCCGGGAATCCAGGGCGCAAATGGACTGTGCTATGCATTGCTTATGTTGGATGCCGGAGATTATAACAATCCAAAGAAGCCGGAGCTTAGAAAGAAGTTTATAACAGAGCTTCTGGAGTATCAAAAAGAAAGTGGTGGTTTTTGTATCGACAACAGTCTGGATCCGGAAGTAGATATAACAGCTATGGCGGTGCAGGCACTTGCACCTTATTATAAAGAAGACAAATGCAAGAAGGAAAAACTGGATGCGCAGAAGATGAAAGAAAGTATCGATGCAGCAGTAAAATGGCTTGCTGCGCAGGAGTCTGACGATGTAGAATTTCTATATGATAACATTGCAAGTTCTGAATCCATTTCCCAGGTGATCCTTGCACTGTGCGCACTAGAAAGAGACCCGGAAAAGGATGAGACATTTACGAAAAAAGAAAGCACACTGCTGGACGCGCTTGCAAAGTTCCGTAAAGAGGATGGCATATATATGCATGAAAAAGCGGACGAAGAAGGAAGTGCGATGGCAACGTATCAGGCAATGATCGCTTTGGAAGCGGTACAGAAATTGCGGACAGAGAAGAAATGGATTTTTGATTTTAAATAAAATGCAGAAGGATAGCAGGGAGAAAGGAACAGATATGCACGATAAAATAGTACAGATACAGGAAGAAGTGAAAAAAGCCATTGTCGGAAAAGATGATGTCATAGAGAAAGTTCTGATCGCAGTACTGGCACAGGGACATGTGCTGTTGGAGGATGTGCCGGGAACTGGAAAAACAACACTTGCGACAGCATTTGCGAAGGCGCTTGGCCTGGATAATAAGCGTATTCAGTTTACACCGGACACGATGCCGTCTGATATTGTCGGATTTTCTGCTTATGATATGCAGACAGGAGAATTGCAGTATAAACCGGGCGCGATCATGACAAATCTTCTGCTGGCAGACGAGATCAACCGTACGTCCAGCAAGACACAGGCAGCGCTTCTGGAAGCAATGGAGGAAAAACAGTTGACAGTGGACGGCGTCACGAGAAAACTGGAAGAACCATTTATTGTTCTTGCGACCCAGAATCCGGTCGGTACAGCGGGTACTCAGAAACTGCCGAATGCACAGCTTGACCGTTTCCTGATGAAACTGAAAATGGGATACCCGGATCGTGCCGGGCAGATTGAGATGATGAAAGACAGACATCACGCCAATCCGCTGGATGATGTGCAGCCGGCAGTGGATATTCCGGAACTTCTCGGACTGATCGGAGAGGTGCAGAACATCTATGTGGATGATCTGATTTACAATTATATTTCAGAACTTGTTGAAGCGACGAGAACACAGGAAAATATTCAGCTTGGCTTAAGTCCGAGAGCGGCGCTTGCAGTATGCCGGAGCGCGAAAGCATGTGCATTTATCAAAGGACGGGATTATGTGATACCGGCAGATGTGCTGGAAATCTTTGCACCGGTATGTGTGCACAGACTGTTGCTTTCCGCCAAAGCCAGACTGCATGAACAGTCTGCGGAGTTTGTCTTAAAAGAACTGACAGAACAGATTCCGGGACCGGAGATAAAGGAGTCAGTGATTCGATGAGAAAACAAAGGATCAAAGGAATGATCAGTTGGATATTTGTGCTGGCGGTACTTGGAACAGTTGTATTTTTTCGTGACAGTGCCATAGCATTTTATTGCGTGGTGTTCTGGTTTCTGATTCCGTTTATAAGTACAGCTTTGAATCTGTACATAAGAAAGAATCTGAAAATGGAGATTTTCTGCCCGGCGTCTGCCGAAAAAGGAAAAGAACAGGATGCGGATATTTTTGTTGAAAATAGAGGAAAACTTCCGGCATTTCATAGTTTTGTCAGAGTACAGATGAAAAACAGGCTGACGAAAGAAATGACGGAACAGGATATTGAGATTCCGACAGTGACAGAGAAACAGACAAAAGAAAGTTTTTCCTTTCGCTCAGATTATTGCGGTTATCTGACGATGAAGATAACCGGAGTTTTTCTGATGGACTGGCTTGGTTTTCTTGCTGTCCGCTGTAAAGAGAACGGGACACAGTCTGTGGCAAAAACGGTTGTACTGCCGGATACATTTGTACCGCAGATAGTTTTAGAGCCGGCAGCCGGAAGTACAGAGGATGCCGAAGAATGGTCGCCGTTCCGGAAAGGAAACGATCAGACCGAGACGTATGCGCTCCGCGATTATGCACCCGGTGACAGCCTGCGGCAGATCCACTGGAAATTATCATCAAAGAGAGGGCAGCTTATCATAAGAGAGCCGAGCCTTCCAGAAATAAAAACATTGCTTTTGTTCTGGAATAAGGAAGGACAGGCAGAAGCAGGAGAAATGGATACGATGGCAGAAGTTGTTTCATCTGCTGCTCAGATGATCTGGGAAATGGGTGAGACATTTACACTTGGATGGCAGCAGAATGAGGAGAGCTGTTATATGCCGGTCGGAACAGAGGAAGAACTGCAGCGGGCGATCGCGCAGATGTTAAAAGGAGAATTTCCGGTGGAAGAGCAGACGCAGAATACATATGCGAAAGTGATTGTTTTTGGAATGGAAAATCAGGAAGAAGGAAATCTTCCGGATGAGCTGAAGGAAGCGCAGGTGACAGAGGTGCTCTGCGCCAGGGAACCGGAACGAAGAATTGCGGAACCGGGCAGGATCATCTACTGCGCCGGAACTTACAGAGAAGATCTGATAAGAATGGAATTATAAAGAACAGATTACAAAGAAGAGATTATAAGAAACAGTTTGTAAAGAACAGCGTGTAAAATGCAGGAAGGATGTTATATTGGCAGGACTTTATATCACAAAGAAAAAACAGAATAAGAAAGCCATTTCTGACAACTGGTGGTTCGCAGGGCTCAGCATAATCCTGCTTCTTACAGCGCTGGTAAAGAGAAAGGCTGTGAAAAATGGTTTCAGCAGACAGGGAAATGTCTGGAGAGCATTTCTCACAGGAAAGACAGGGAAAATCTGGCTGGATTATCCGGTGCATGGAAAAGCAGGAAGTGTACTGGCAGCAGTTCTTCTTGCAGTACTTCTCGGAATGTTGCTTTTTGTTCTTGTGAAAAAGAAAAGAACAGGAATGCTCCTTGTGGTCTGGACAATCTGGATGGCAGGATATGGAATCGGATTTTTCCGGAAAAGATGGGGACTGTTTGCAGGAGCACTCTTTCTTGCCATATATTTTGCGTGCCGTTCCGGTATGGCAGGAGATAGTTTACGAAAAAGATTCTGGAAGAACAGGATAGCACTTGCAGGTGCGTTGGTGCTGATAGCCGGCATCTGCCTCGCAGGGAGTGGAATCGTAAAAGAAATCCTGGAACGTACAGGTGCAGATACGCTCAATGCCGGACATGCAAGGTTGGAACTTGCAGGAAAAATACATGCCATGCGTTACGATCATGGAGAGACTGCGCTGACAGAGGGTGTGCTTACGGATGTAAAACAGCGGACACAGAGTAAAAAGATAGCGCTTCTTGTCACGATGGAGCATCCGCAGAAACTTTATCTCAGACAGATGACCGGGGAAATCTATACAGGGAGTTCCTGGGAGCCATTGGATGCGAAAGATCGAAAAGAAGGAAAAGCTTTATTTTACTGGATGCACAGATCGGGCCTCTATGGACAGAACGTAACGGGCGAGGCACTTGGACTTTCCGGTAAGAAAAAAACAGCGTCCGTGATAGTTGAAAATGTATCGGCATGCGAGAAAAACAGGTATTTACCATATGGTTTGAAAGCAGGAACCGCTTTTGCGGAAGATGTGATCGGAGATACAGAAAATCCGGCGCAGACCGGAAAAGAGAAACTGACATACTACACCGGAAGTACGGCGGACTGGTACAAACAGGCAGTCTGGATTGAAAAACACCAGAAGGAGCAAAAAGTACAGCAGTATCTTAAGAAGGAAGAGGCATACCGGAAATTTGTCTATGCAAAAGATCTCCGCCTTACGAACACGGCAATCGGTGTGATGGAAGAACTTCTGAAAAATGAAAAAAAGGAAGAACATTCGCTGACAGAGATCTTAAAGCTGGTGAAGGATACTTTGGCGAACCAGTTGAATTATAATGAAGCTGTACGAACAGATAATGGCAAACAGGATTTTCTGCGCTATACGTTTGAGCAGACAAAAAATGGATATGATGTACACTATGCGACAGCAGCTACATTGATGCTTCGCTATCTCGGAGTACCGGCGCGTTATGTGGAAGGTTATTATATGTCCGTAGATGAGATGAGAAATGTGAAAGCCGGACAGCCGGTGAAAATTAAGAAAAAACAGGCGCATGCGTGGACAGAATATTATCTGGACGGCGTTGGTTGGATCCCGTTTGAAGTGACGCCGGGTTATACAGATAAGGAAGATGAGCAGAAATTATCAGACATCCTGTCAGGCACAAACGGAAAAGGCGGAGCAGCAGGAAAATTATATCAGAAAAGTGGACAGACCTACGAGCCGCAAAAAGCGGACGGTCAGCAGGAGAAGAGTTCGAATGACAAACCTGTATTCCGTGGACAGACCGGGAAACATCTTCTGTGGCTGTTTCTGCTGATTCTGGTGCTTGTTATTGTGGGAATCAGCGTTATCATTTTATGGAAGAGAAGAAAAAAATTAGTTTCTTTTGAAATAGAAGTCAGTAAGATGGAACCAGCGGCAGCAGTTGCGGAATTGTATGGCTACAGTCAGAAGCTTATGGAACTGTGCGAGGTGAAAGTATGTGGCATGGAAGTGCCGGTGGCAGGTTTTGCTGGTGCAACGGAGGCTGACGAAACATGTGCGCAGGCAGAAAGCGAACGGATGCATTTCCTTAATCAGAAAGCGAGATTCAGCGGGCATACCGTAAGCGAAAAAGAAAGAAAGGAAATGCTTGCTTATGTGGAAAAAGTGATTTGCCTTTGTAAGAAACGAAGGAGTAAATGGAAATGCTTCCGGGATCATTATCTGTGCTGGAGATACAGATAAAGCTGGCAAAATGAGTTGGCTGATACAAAAGCACAGCAGGATGGACAGAGAATATTTGAGCAGAAACAAACAAGATAAGAACGAAGGAGAATGCGCATGAAAACGAAACGGTGGAAACAATTACTTGCGGGAATACTATGTGTGACGATGGTAAGCGTCAGTACGGGGCCGGTTGTGTATGCGGCGGATGAGAGCACCACGCAGAGCAGTTTTGCAAAGGAAAGTTATGAGCAGGAAAGTTCTGCAAAAGACAGTCAAATGCAGAGTGAACCAGACAGTGCAAAAAAGCAGACGGCAGATTTGACGGAACAGAAAGAAGAAACCGCGAAGAGAGCAGGAAGTTTCGTTCTGGCAGCATCCGGTAAAAATGAGAATCTGATCTTGCCGGTATATGTAACGTATGAGGCAGGAGATACCATCTGGACGGCTTTGCAGAAAAGTGGATACAAATTCGAAAGAAGTGTAGATGACAGCTTCGTAAAGAAAATAGAAGGGAAAGCGGGAAACTATTGCGTGTTCTGCGACGACGGCAGTTATGATCTGGATGCGTCACCGGAAGATATTCAGGTAGTAGAATTTACTGAGATGACAGAATATGCAAAAAGCAGAAGTGCGCTGCTTTTTCGCATGGCAGAATACGAGAAGATGACGAACCATGTGCAGAAAGATCCGGCATGTGCAAAGGCATATGACAATGCAAGAAAAACGTACCGCAATGCCGAAGAGGATGTGGCGGCGTCTCTTTTAAAAGAATTGAATAATGCAATTGCCGCATATGAAAAATATCTGAGTGCGGCAGCCGTAAAGATCACGGTAAATGCGACGCAGGACGGGAAAACACAGAAGAATCTGACGCTTAAGTTTACAGATGCGTATGACAACACCGTTACGGCAAAAGGGACAACGATCAGTTTAAGACCAGGAACATACAGCTATGAAATATCCGATGGCGGTTATAACAGTTATGAAAACGCAGACGGAAAAGAGTTGAAGATTACAAAAAGTATGACCATTCAGGCGGAACTCCCGTCCGGAAAATGGTTTAGCGATGTGAAATTACTGAAAAGCCGGACAGATGCAGATGGAAAAAAACAGGCATATGCATATGAAACGGATGCGGATGGACACAGCGTAACCTGTGAGGTGGACGACCGTGCCGGGGAAAATGAAAAGGTATACCTCTATGCAGAGCGTGGCCAGGATCTTCCGGAAAGGGAAAATGCATCAGCAGTCCTTTCCTGGAGGGAAGTAAAGGAAGATACGCAGGATTCGGAGCCATCCGCAGAGAGAGAAACCATTGCGTGGGAAAGTGAAAAGAACGATTGCACTTCCGGTGTAAAAGAAGGAATGACTGGTGGAAAACTTCAGTTGGAAGCACGTTATACGGTGAAAAACTCTTCCGGCACAAGTGGTGTGCAGGTGCAGAAATACCAGGTGACGTTTGAACGTGTCCCGACCGCAGACATTTCGCTGAAAGATGCAAAAGGTCGTGCGCTGAATCTGGGATTTGAGCCGGATATTACAGAATATGAGACAGATACAGTCAGCAGTAAAGTATCGGTAGAAACGAAAACCTATGGAACGGACGGCTACAGCGTGACGGTAAAAAATGGAGATACTGTTTCGGAAGATGGAAACTGTAATCTTTCCAAGGGCACAAATTCGGTTACTGTGACAGTTGCCCACACGAATGGAAAATCGCGTACCTATCATTTCAAAGTAAATCTGGTTGAAAAAGTACCGGTAACGCTGAAAACACCGGATGGCGTGAAAGCAGTCATTGTAGATGCAAAAGATAAAGAGATCGAACCGGAAGAGGATGGAACGTATGCATTGATTCCGGGTGCTTCCTACTCTTATATTGCATCAAAGGATGATACCTATTTTGCAAAAGAGACATTTCAGGTGAAAGCGGTTGCGGACGGCACAATGACGGTGACCGCCGCAGAACCGGAAGACAAAGACGGACTTGCGGGATTCGCAATGTACAATGCTGCTATGGGCAGCAGACGGGAAGTGTTTACACCGGAGCAGGAATTTGAATCTGGTCGGCATATGTACCAGTACGCGGTACCGGATGCAAACAGCGCCATTTATGTACAGGCGAATACGCAAAATGATTATCAGGTGAAAGCAGTCTGGACAAAGCAATCCGATGGAACCCAGGCAGAGCAGACAAGAATTGCAGCAGTAAATACGAGCAAAGGAGCAACGGTGCTGGGGCATGTGATCGAAGCGTGTGCGTATGGAAATACAGTGACGATCGTCACTTACAAAGAAGTATCCGGTGTGACTTATTACCAGAATTATGAAATGAATATCCGGCGTTCTCTGCATTTAAAGTCATTGAAAGCATCAAACGCTTCCGGAGATCTTACATTTGTAAATGCAAATGGAACGGCAGAGGCGTTTGACCGGGAAATTTATGAATATCAGGTAAATGTTGCAAAAGGAACGAAATCTGTAAACCTTTCCGGAAGTTTCCTGAATGAAGAGAATGAAAACTGGTATGATGGCGGCTATTATGCAGTCATTGGCGATAAGACGTATTCTGATTTGTCGGATATAGAAGTCCCGATTTCTGAAAATGGAGCAGATGAGAAGATAAAAATCCAGGTTGCGCATGCGAATCTGGATACTGTGCAGAATACATACACAATCTGTGTGAAGAAAAAAGAACCGGTTCAGGTGACATTTCAGGTAGATCCGGAAGATGCAAATATTTTCATTCAGAATGAGACGGATCATACTACTGTTTATACGGAAAATGGAATCTGTGAACTGTTGCCTGGAATACCGTATTCCTATACGATTACAAAAAATGGTTACAAGGCAGTCAGGGTGACAGATTTCCGTGTGGAGGAAGATATCAAAGTTCCGGTCACACTGGAAGAAGCGCCGGAAAATACAGAAATTAAAGATCTGAATTCTCAGTGGCCGAGTTTCCGGGATGAGAATAATAACGTAGTCTTAGATGAGAAGACACCGGTCAAAGCAGAAGACAGCGTTCTCTACTGGGCAAATAAAGATGATTTTGACGGTTACTGCGGACATCCGATTCTTGTAGACGGATATCTGTACACATATGACAGTAAGAATCTGCTGAAAATGGATACGATAACCGGAAAACTGGTGAAACGCGGAGGTGCGCTTGCAAGACCTTCGTCCTTTGCAATCCAGCCACCGACTTATGCGGACGGAATGATTTTTGTCGGACTCAGCCAGGGAACAATCCAGGCATTCAATGCAAAGACAATGGAATCGCTGTGGGTTTATGAAGATCCGCTCGGTGGACAGCCGAACTGCCAGATTACGTATAAAAATGGATATATTTATACCGGTTTCTGGAATTCAGAGACAGCAGAAGCGAATTATGTATGTATTTCGGCAGCAGATGAAGACCCGTCCCAGACAAATGAAAAGAAAGTGGCAACCTGGACACATACCGGAAAAGGCGGCTATTACTGGGCAGGAACTTACGCGGATGAGAGTGGAAAATTCCTGCTGCAGGGAACGGAAGACGGAGAAAGTGGATATAAGGATGGATATGCACATGTGCTGTCCATGAATCCGAAAAATGGAAGAGTGATCGATGATCTGACATTGCCATTTACCGGGGATATCAGGTGTAATATTATGAAAGATACAGAAGGTGATAATCCGACAGGTGATTATTATTTCACATCAAAATCAGGGTATCTCTATCGTATTTCTGTGAATGAAGACGGAACGTTTGACAAAGATTCGCTGCGGTGGATCAAGCTGGAGAACAGCAAAGGCTCCGATCTTACAATGAGTACCTCAACACCGACGGTTTACAATGGAAGAGCATATGTAGGCGTGTCGGGATCAGAACAGTTTGGTGCATACAGCGGACATGGAATCGCGGTGCTGGATCTGAAAACAATGTCGATTGCATATGTTGTACCGACGCAGGGATATCCGCAGACGAGTGGTGTTCTGACAAGAGCATATGAGAAAGAGACCGGAAAAGTGTATGTCTATTTTTTTGATAATTACACACCGGGGAAACTCCGTGTGATCTCTGATGAACCGGGACAGACGGAAGCCACTGATCTGGAGCAGGAAACTGATAAAGGAAATACATATGATGTAGGAACTGTGCTTTTTACACCGTCTGATGCGCAGGCGCAGTATGCACTCTGCAACCCGATCGTGGACGAGTACGGAACTTTATATTTTCGCAATGATTCCAACCATATGATGGCGCTTGGAGCGACGATCAGTAAACTGGAAGTGACAAAGCAGCCGAAGAAGACATCTTATAAAGAAGGAGAAAAATTCGACCCATCCGGTATGCAGGTTATTGCGACCTATACGAACGGAAAGACGAGAGATGTGACAGAATATGTCAGCTACTCAGAAGAATCTCTTACACCGGATGATACGGATCTTACAATCACATTCCCATATGTGAAATATCAGAACAGAGACGGACAGGCAGGGTGTGATTACACAGCGCCGATCACAAGCGTTTCACTGGATATTTTCAAAAAAGAACCGGAAGTAGAGCCGGAAAAAGAGGTCATACAGGAAAAAAATGTAACTCTTGCGAAAACAAGTTATACATATAATGGAAAGGTGCAGAAGCCGGATGTAAAAGTAAAAAATGCAAAAGGAAAGGTACTTACATCCGCTGACTACACAGTGATTTATGCGTCAGATCGCAAAAATGTCGGAAGTTACACAGTGACTGTGAAAATGAAAGGTACTTACAGTGGAAGTTTTACAAAGACATTTCGGATTTTGCCGAAAGGAACGAAGTTTACATCCGTAAAAGCGGCGAAAAAGAGTTTCACAGCAAAATGGAGTGCACAGAAAACCCAGACAACGGGTTATCAGCTCCAGTACACAACGGATAAAAAATTCAAAAAATCCGTGAAACCAGTTACGACGTCTAAAAATACAGTTGTTAAGACAACCGTAAAGAAACTGGTAGCGAAGAAAACATATTATGTAAGAATCCGTACATATAAAACAGTGAAAATAAACGGAAAAAATACAAAATTGTATTCCGGATGGACGACTGCGAAAAAAGTAAAAACAAAATAATTCTTTGCATAAAATGGGAAAAACAGTAGAAAAAGGACAAAAAGTATAGTAAGATGTATGGTGCTTGATGAGATTATAAAAGTGTGAAACATGGAATAATTTCAGGGTATCAAATATTAGAACTATATAGAAAGGTCAGTACGCCCGGAACGTTTATAAACGAGATTCCGGCCATGGAATGAGGTGAGAAGCCTCGCGAGACGGTCACTGTGAAGTCTGGATATCTGCATATTGAGAAGATACAGACTAAGTCAGATACATGGAGTGCTGCATCCTTGACTTTGCCTAATCCGAAGTTGAAACATAAATGAAAAATCTGTTGTTGCATGGAAACTGCGACAGATGTTTTTCTTGTATGCATATATCCGGCTTTTGAATTGGGCGATTCAGGAGTCGGATTTTTATGTAATAGGAAACTTCGTTCCTATTACATAAAAAAGCTCCGGGAGGATGCGCAAGCGCGCGAAACGGTAGAGTGTTGTAAGCTGTCCGGTCGTTGTTAAACGAGTGTCACGGGCGCAAGGCAACGCACTCGGCGCAAGAATGTGCCAGGCATATTCTCTTTTACATAGTGCTTATATCTCGGATATCATCTGAGATTTTATATATAAAAGAAAAGAGAAAAGGGAGGAAACAGATTTATGAAGTTTAAAAACAAAATATTGACTGCCATAGTCAGTATCTGTATGATTGCATTTATCCTGCCAATGGCAGTATCTGCTGCAGATAACGCAGATTCATCAGACAAGAATACAATTACCTGCTATGTAAGAGCAGAACAGGATGACGGAACCATTCTTCCGTATACGAAAGTAACAATGAACAAAGACGAGGTACCGTCTTTCCAATCCTACAAGATTAAAAATGCACCGGATGATGCGGATTATATCACACCGCTTCATATCTTACTTCAGGCATTAACAGATAAAGGAATGACAGACGAACTTGCAACTGTAGATATCGGATCCAGCGGATGTATCACAGATATGTTTAGATGGGGAATGGATCAGCTCTGGTGCTTAAATGGTATTGATGCGCCTACGGTAAGTGCACAGTATAAAGCAAAAGACGGAGACAAATATACATTCTATCAGGCAGCCGGAAACCGGGGCGCAGGATATGGATATCCTGGATATGGTTTCTTTGGAGAATATGGACCGGGACAGGATTACACACCTTACAGCGCAATTGAGACAGACGACGTTACAACGGGGGTTGGGTCTGATGTAGAACTGACTTATCGTTATACAAGCTCTATGCACACACCACAGTATGGACCATGTAATAATGAAGATGGTGCATATACAATGATTTTCGTCGGAAAGAATGGAGCAGATAAGGTTACAGATGAAGATTACCGCGAAGATATTGAAGTAGATAAAGATGGTAAATTCAAAGTATCTTTTGATAAACCGGGAACTTATGTAGTATCTGGACGTTATTATAATAACGATGATACAAGAGGTGCCTGCAATGCATATTGCAAGGTTACAGTGCTGGATGCTGTAGAATATGCACAGAAGACAATTGATGCTCTTGATGATATTACATTAAATTCTGAAAAAGCAATTGAAGAAGCTAAGAAAGCTTACAATTTACTGACTGACAAACAGAAAGAACAGATTAAAAACGCAGATGCAATTAAAACGGCTGAGGAAAAACTGAGCAAGCTTCAGGTAGAGAATGCTGAAAGCAAAATTAGCGCGATCGGAGATGTAACACTGGATTCAAAAGATGCGATTAAGGATGCAAGAGATACATATGACGCATTGACAGATGACCAGAAAAAACAGGTAACAAATTATGATGTATTACAGAAAGCAGAAAGCGAACTGAGTGATTTGCAGAAAGCAGATGCTGTAGTAACCAAAATCAAAAATATCGGAACAGTTACATTGAAATCTGAGAGCAAGATAAAACAGGCAAGAATAGCTTACAATAAATTAACAGATAAACAGAAGACTCTGGTAACAAATTACGATGTATTAGAGAAAGCGGAAAAAGATCTTGCAGATTTGAAAGCAGCAGATCAGGTTTCTAAAAATATTACAAATATCGGAACAGTAACACTGGAATCCGAAGATGCGATCAAAGAAGCAAGAACAGCTTACGATGCACTGACAGATACACAGAAAGAGCTGGTAAGCAACAAAGATGTACTTGAGAAAGCAGAGAGTACACTGAAAGAGTTACAGGATGCAAAAGCAGCCGATGTTAAGGCCGCAGAGGAAGTTACAAATAAGATCGACGCGATCGGAGATGTAACACTGGAATCCGAAGATGCGATCAAAGAAGCAAGAACAGCTTACGATGCACTGACAGATGCACAGAAAGAACTGGTAAGCAACAAAGATGTACTTGAGAAAGCAGAGACCACACTGAAAGAGTTAAAAGATGCTAAAGATGCAGATGATGCAAAAGTAGCGGCCACTCCGAAGTCAATTACACTTTCCAATACAAGATACATTTACAATGGCAAAGTACAGAAACCGCAAGTAACAGTTAAGAACGCAAAAGGAGAAGTAATCAAAGGCTACACTGTAAAATATGCAGGTAACTGCAAGAACGTTGGAAAATACAAAGTAACTCTTACATTCAAGGGTGATTACAACGGAACAAAGACAAAGACATTCAAGATTGCTCCGAAATCTGTAACAGTAAAATCATTAAAAGCCGCAAAGAAGAGATTTGATGTAAAATGGAGCAAACAGACGACACAAGTAACCGGATATCAGGTACAGTATTCTACAGATAAGAATTTTGTAAAAGCTGTGAAGAATAAAAAGATCACAAAGAACTCGGTTGTCACAAAGACAGTGAAAAACTTAAAATCTAAAAAAGTTTACTATGTAAGAGTTCGTACTTATACGACAGTAAAATACAATGGTGAGCAGATGAATTTACATTCTGACTGGTCTAAAGTTAAAAAAGTGACCGTAAAATAGTTTGCAGATACTACAGACATAAAACGAAAAGCAGGAGGCACTGTGCAGGAAGCATGGTGCCTCTTGTTATTTTGAAAAAAAGTTTGAATTGGGTATTGACAAGCTAAATATCGCTATGCTATAGTTAAAAATGCGCTATTGTGGAAAGTTATGCCATGATATTGCACAAAAACCAGTAAAATACGAAGGTTTTTGCCGGAATTTTCAATATTTAAGGGCATTCGTAAAGCCCGCCAAAAAATAAACGAGGAGTGAAACGTCAATATGGAGAAAAACAGAATTCGTCCTATCAAAAGCGGAAAAAGTTCACGTATGAGCTATTCCAGACAAAAAGAAGTGCTTCAGATGCCGAATTTGATCGAAGTCCAGAAAGATTCTTATCAGTGGTTCCTGGATGAAGGATTAAAAGAAGTATTTGATGACATTTCCCCTATCGCCGATTATAGCGGTCATCTCAGCCTGGAATTTGTAGATTTTACTTTATGCGAGAATGAAGTAAAATATACGATCGATGAGTGCAAAGAGCGTGACGCAACATATGCAGCACCGCTGAAAGTGAGAGTGAGACTCCACAACAAGGAGACAGACGAGATTAACGAGCATGAGATTTTCATGGGTGACCTGCCGTTAATGACTGCAACCGGAACATTTGTGATTAATGGTGCAGAGCGAGTAATCGTAAGTCAGCTCGTTCGTTCACCAGGTATTTATTATGCAATTTCACATGATAAAGTTGGTAAAAAACTGTATTCCGCTACTGTTATCCCGAACCGTGGTGCATGGCTGGAATATGAGACAGACTCCAATGACGTTTTCTATGTACGTGTAGACAGAACCAGAAAGGTGCCGATCACAGTATTGATTCGTGCACTTGGTGTTGGTACGAATCCGGAGATCCTGGAAGTGTTCGGTGAAGAGCCGAAGATCCTTGCAAGTTTCGAGAAAGATGCCGCTACCAATTATCAGGAAGGTCTTCTGGAATTATATAAGAAGATCCGCCCGGGCGAGCCGCTTGCAGTGGACAGTGCAGAGAGCCTGATCACAAGTATGTTCTTCGATCCGAGACGTTATGATCTGGCGAAAGTCGGACGTTATAAATTTAATAAAAAACTTCTGCTGAAAAATCGTATTTCAGGACAGATCCTTGCAGAGGACGTAGCAAGTGTTCTGACCGGAGAAGTGATCGCAGAAGCCGGAACTAAGGTTACAAGAGAGATTGCAGATGAGATCCAGAATGCAGCAGTTCCATATGTATGGATCGAGTTGCCGGAAGAGGACAGAAAAGTCAAAGTTCTGTCGAACCTGATGGTAGATCTTAAGACTGTTGTTGACATTGATCCGGCAGAGGTTGGGGTAACAGAACTTGTTTATTATCCGGTACTGGCTAATCTGTTAGAAGAGTCAGCAGGAGACATTGATGAATTAAAAGACGCGATCAGAAGAGACATCCATGATCTGATCCCGAAACATATCACAAAAGAAGATATTTTTGCGTCTATCAACTATAATATGCATCTGGAATATGGCCTTGGAAATGATGATGATATCGACCACCTCGGAAACAGACGTATCCGTGCTGTCGGTGAGTTGCTTCAGAACCAGTACAGAATCGGTCTTTCAAGACTGGAGAGAGTTGTACGTGAGCGTATGACAACACAGGATCTGGAAGGCATTTCACCACAGTCCCTGATCAACATCAAACCAGTAACAGCAGCAGTAAAAGAATTCTTTGGTTCTTCTCAGCTGTCACAGTTCATGGATCAGAACAACCCGTTAGGTGAGCTGACACATAAGAGACGTCTGTCAGCCCTTGGACCGGGTGGTCTGTCAAGAGACCGTGCCGGATTCGAGGTTCGAGATGTTCACTACTCCCATTACGGAAGAATGTGTCCGATTGAGACACCTGAAGGCCCGAATATCGGTCTGATCAACTCTCTTGCAAGTTATGCAAGAATCAATCAGTATGGATTCGTTGAGGCTCCGTACCGTAAGATTGATCACTCCGATCCGGAAAATCCGCGTGTAACAGACGAAGTTGTTTATATGACAGCGGATGAAGAAGATAACTACCATGTAGCACAGGCGAATGAACAGCTGGATGCAGAAGGACATTTTGTTCGTAAGAATGTATCCGGTCGTTATCGTGAAGAGACACAGGAATATGAGAGAAAGATGTTCGATTACATGGATGTTTCTCCTAAGATGGTATTCTCTGTAGCTACAGCCTTGATTCCTTTCCTGGAGAATGATGATGCGAACCGTGCGCTGATGGGATCCAACATGCAGCGTCAGGCGGTACCGCTTCTTATTACAGAGGCTCCTGTAGTCGGAACCGGTATGGAAGAGAAGACAGCCGTTGACTCCGGAGTATGTGTTGTTGCTGAAGAAGGCGGTATCGTAGAGAGATCTACATCCACAGAGATTCAGATTAAGCAGGATGACGGAAAACTCAGAAAATATAAACTGACGAAGTTCCAGCGAAGCAACCAGAGCAACTGCTACAACCAGAGAGCAATCGTGTTCAAAGGTGACAGAGTAGAAGCCGGAGACGTTATCGCAGACGGACCGTCTACATCAAACGGTGAACTTGCGTTAGGTAAGAACCCATTGATCGGATTTATGACCTGGGAAGGTTATAACTACGAGGATGCGGTACTCTTAAGTGAAAGACTTGTACAGGATGATGTATATACATCCGTTCATATTGAAGAATACGAAGCAGAAGCACGTGATACAAAACTCGGACCGGAAGAGATTACAAGAGATATTCCGGGAGTTGGAGATGAAGCTCTGAAAGATCTGGATGACAGAGGAATCATCCGCATTGGTGCAGAAGTGCGTGCCGGTGATATCCTGGTCGGAAAAGTAACTCCTAAGGGAGAGACAGAACTGACAGCAGAAGAGAGACTTCTTCGTGCGATCTTCGGTGAAAAAGCACGTGAAGTACGTGATACATCTCTGAAAGTACCACATGGCGAATACGGAATTGTTGTAGATGCGAAAGTATTTACAAGAGAGAACGGTGACGAGATGTCACCTGGTGTAAATCAGTCCGTTCGTATTTACATTGCACAGAAGAGAAAGATCTCCGTTGGAGATAAGATGGCTGGTCGTCATGGTAACAAGGGTGTCGTTTCTCGTGTACTTCCTGTAGAAGATATGCCATTCCTGCCAAACGGACGTCCGCTTGACATCGTGCTGAACCCACTGGGTGTACCATCACGTATGAACATCGGACAGGTA
>OLPE01000293.1_pt1 | contig 54623 bp, 55 predicted proteins | sample 1671901 | NCBI WGS metagenome assembly OLPE01 (sample SAMEA3136624, study PRJEB25190) | human gut metagenome | biome: human gut; feature: human-associated habitat; material: faeces | place: Austria | collected 2013 | reverse complement strand
TCCCCCACGAGAAAACCCGTGGGGGACATTCCCAGGTCTGTGCCAAACCTCCGGTTTACCGCCCCGCTACCGGCTTAGCTCCTGGCTCAGGCGGTCGATATGCTCCAGCAGCTTCTGTGTCAGTGCGGCATAGGTCTCCAGCTCCCCATCCGTGAGGCCCTGGCGAATTGCTTCTTCAAAGCGGCGCTGGGCCTCCTGCCCGGCCTGTACCAGGGGCGTAGCCTCCTCTGTGGAGTATAGCCGCTGCATGCGCCGGTCCTTTCCGTCTGTTTCCCGGGTGAGATAGCCCCGGCCAATCAATTGTTCCACCGTAACGGAGGCAATGCCGCTTTTGATCCCGCGAATCCGGCAAATGTCCCGGGCCGTATTGCATTCCGGGTTATTTGCCAGGAACATCATGACGTCAAAGGCCGTGGGGCTGAGGCCATAGGTCTTGCAAACCGGCTGGCAGTATGCCCGGTAAACCGCCTCGCCCTTGGCCGCAAAGTACAACAGCTTCCCTTTTTTCATACGAACCCGGCTCTCTCCTTCCGATATGCCAAATAACACCATGTGCTTGGAGCATATCATGAGTCCCCAGCTTTGTCAAGGACGCGCAAAGCTTCACGCCCCCAGATTGCTGGTGCGGTATTGAATGGCCTCCGCCAGGTGCTGAGGCTGGATTTCTGCGCTGCCATCCAGGTCGGCAATGGTCCGTGCCACCCGGAGAATGCGGTCATAGCTGCGGGCGGTGAGCCCCATGTGCTCGTAGGCCCCTTTCATAAGGGCCTGTCCCTCTGGGTCCAGGGCGCACCAGCGGCGCAGGGCCACCTGGCCCATGGCGGCGTTGCAGGTGGGGCCATCGGGGCCGAAGCGGGCGCTCTGCCGGGCGCGGGCCTGGGTGACCCGGGCGCGGATGGCGGCGGAGGATTCCCCGGGGCTGCGGTCGGAAAGGGCTTCAAACTCCAGGGGAGGCACCTCGGCGAAAAGATCAATCCGGTCCAGCAGCGGGCCGGAGAGCTTGCCCAGGTAACGCTTCACCTGGGCCGGCGTACACCGGCACCGGCCGGAGGGATGGCCATACCAGCCGCATTTGCAGGGGTTCATGGCACACAGAAGGGTGAAGTCACAGGGGTAGGTCTCTGACGCGGCGGAGCGGACCACGGAGATGACCCCCTCCTCCATGGGCTGGCGGAGGACCTCAATCACGTCTTTATGAAACTCTGGCAGCTCATCCAGAAAGAGAACCCCATGGTGGGCCAGGGAGATTTCGCCCGGCCTGGGATAGGGATTCCCTCCGCCGGCCATGCCGCCGGCGGAGATGGTGTGATGAGGGGCGCGGAAGGGGCGCTGGGTGAGCAGAGGATGCTCCTTGGTGGTCAGCCCCATCACCGAGTGAATTTGGGTGGCCTCCAAGGCCTCCCGCTGGCTGAGAGGGGGCAGAATGGAGGGGAAGCGCCGGGCCAGCATGCTCTTGCCCGAGCCCGGGGGCCCCACCATGAGAAGGTTGTGTCCCCCAGCGGCGGCAATTTCCAGGGCTCGCTTCACCGGCTCCTGTCCCCGGACCTCCGCGAAGTCAGGAAGTGGAAGGGCATCCGGCGCCCCGGACCAGGGCGGGGCGGGGGTGATGGGGGACTGGCCGGTGAGGTGGGCGGCCAGCTGTTCCACCGTCTCCACCGGGTAGACGGTGAGCCCCTCGGCCAGGGTGGCCTCCGGGGCACTGTCGGCGGGGACGAACAGACGCTGAATTCCCGCATCCCGGGCGGCCAGGGCCATGGGGAGCATCCCCACCACAGGGCGCAGGGTGCCCGACAGGGAGAGCTCCCCCACAAAAGCGCAGTGGGGGTCCGACCAGGTCAGCTGCCCGCTGGCGGCCAGGATGCCCACGCAGATGGGCAGGTCGTAAATGGTGCCGGACTTACGCAGGTTGGCAGGGGCCAGGTTCACGGTGATCCGCCCCACCGGGAAGGGATAGCCGTTGTTCTTGATGGCAGAACGGACCCGTTCCCGGGCCTCTTTTACGGCGGTGTCCGGCAGGCCCACAATGTCAAAATTGGGCAAACCGCTGGCCAGGTCGCACTCCGCAGTTACCTCGTAACCGGAAATGCCCTGGAGCCCAAGGGAGCGCACCTTATACAGCATAACAGCCCTCCTTCCCCTGTGCAGACAATATACCATATTCACTATGCCACAAAACGCGGGGAGATACAAGGGGCGGCATACATTTCTCCCTGGGTTTTCCAAAAATAACACCCTGCCGAGGGCAGGGTGTTGCTGTGGGAATGGATTCTTCTGTCAGATCAGAGCGCCGTTGAGGAAAGTGAGACCCAAAGGAGTGAGTGACACGTTGTCTTGGATTGTGCCGTCTGCGTTTTGAATGCAATAGCGAATGGTACCGGTGACCGAGCGGGTCACGTCCACATACTCCGTGTAGGTATCGGTGATCGGCATGGCATACCTGGGGCGGCCCTCCCGGAGATCTACGATTTCCGTGGGGAGGGTGTCGGAAAACATGAGCCAGCGCTGTAAATAGGATAAGTCCCGGCAAATATCCTCTTGGGAGAGGGCGGTCCCGGTTTTCTCGCCATAAGCCGCCGCCAACTGGGCGGCGCAGGTCTGTACAGGTGCACTGTTTCGGTAACTGACCATCTGAGCATAGGGGACGGCATAAAGCGCGATTCCCAGGGCCAGAAGCACCGCAAGAAGGATCGGCAGGAAGCGGCGCCAGGGTTTGGATTTCGTCATAAAAACTCCTTTTCTCAAGCGGGGTGGAAGGGACTTGGGGTTTCAGCCCGCATGGAGCCCCAGAAGTGTTTTCCCACACAGTAGACGGTATGGGTGCCGGCGGGCAGAGACAGGTCGGCGGGATCATCGGTCGTCCAGAGAAGGGAGGTGCCATCCGCGGAGAGGAAGAGGACCTTCACATCTCCGAACAAGGGGGCTGCGGTGACGGAGCAAACCTGCGCTTGGTCCAGATGCAGGGTACCCACGGCAGTGATCCCGGACAGTCCCCATTGATGGGAGGAGACGGTGTGGTCCATGGAGGTGCTGACAGAGGAGGAGATGGATTCCTCCAAGTGGAGAACCATGTCTTTCTTGGGCAGATCGTAGAGAAACGCCAAATCGTTGGAGTGCGTGAACCCTCGGAGAAGGAGCAGCAGAGAGCAGCAGAAAGCAAACCCGATGATCAGGCGGGGCAGTTTAGGGAGGAAACGAAACCGCTTCATAGAAACCCTCCTTAATTGCGCTCGAAAGAACTTTTGCAGGGGAGACACAGGCCAGCCTCCTGGAAGGGAAAAACATCCAAAAATGGAAAAAAGAAACGATGGTTTCTACGGATTATTTTATCATAAGTTCATCTTTTTTAAGGAAAGGTGATTCTTAATGAAAAACTCTCAAACTGTAATTCGTTCCATTTTGGGTACAGCCGATGTGGATATTCGTCCACTGGCCTACGCGGTGGATGCTGCTGTGGAGCTGATGTTTCGGCAAGGTATCCCGGAGGATGACATCGCGGTGACCAAGGAGCTTTATGCCAAAGCGGCCGAGCGCCTGCCGAAAGGGAAGAAGGGGAAACGCAGTGTTAAGACGGTGACCAAACAGATTCAACGGGTGGCGAATGCGTGTTGGGATACTTTGGTCCGGGAAGGGATGGTGGAGCACCACCTCGGCCGGCCGCGCAAAACCATCCCTGCGCCCAGAGAGATGATTTTCTATCTGGCCTCCCAGGCCTATTGGGAAATACCGTATTTCCAGGCGATGGAGGAAGGGAAAATTCCGCTTTTTTCTCCTCAGGAGAACCGAAAACCAGCCAGTTCCAGAAGAAAAAAGAAGGACTGAGGGAGGAAAAGATACTCCCCATCCCTATAACGAAAGAACAGAGGAATCTGTGACGGGAAATCCCCCAAAATTTTTATAAAGTTTTTGGGAGAAGTCCATAAAGAGCGCGGAACGTTGATTGCCACAAGAAGAAAGCGCAAAGGGCGGAGGGAAACTTCTCTCCGCCCTTTGTGCAGAAGGCGTTTTTCGCCTTGTTTTTAGGCATTGGACAGCATGGCGAAAAGAAGATAGCATACCAAAAAGCCAAAGGAGAGAATACAGCACTCTAAGGTAGGGAATTTATCTTTTGCGGCTTTTTTCATCATAGAGGCGAGGAGAAAGGGAATGCTGCAAAAAAAGGCAAGAACAATAGATTCATGATTCATTACCATCCTTTGTAGTTTCCAATCGGTTTTTCATAGAATGACCTCCCTCATTCCGACGTTCGAACCAAAGGCGGATGTGCGAACATTTCTTTATGCGGGTATGGTCTTATTTGTCGGGATGCCGAGGATATACTTTTGATTTGGAGATGATTTGATCCTTTTTTTCTTGCTTTATACAGTGTACAGGAAAAAAGAGAAAATGACAAGATTGATGGGGGAATTGTATCTAAATTGTAATAAGGTGCACAGATTTGTCGCTTTTCAGAATAAGTAATAGGCGGGTGACCCCTCAAATCCAGAAGAAGAACGGCGGCGGAAGGGACGGAAATATTTTTCCCTTTTAATAACGAAAGGACAGAGGAATTTGTGACGGGAAATCCCCAAAAAGTTGCACAAAGTTTTTGGGAGCGTTCCATAAAGAGAACAGAACATTGATTGCCAAAAGAAAGCACAAAGGGCGGAGAGAAAATTCTCTCCGCCCCATGGAGAGGGATACAGACTTGCCAGCGAGTTTCGTTCCTGGGGACTGGGCTTAGGCATGCTCTTTCAAAAAAGAAAATAGAGCGTTGCTGTCAAGGGTATATCGCAGGCCGTGGTAGAAAAGAAGGTTTCCTTCCGTGAGGACCAGTAGGTCGGACTCGCCTTGTGGGTGTTCCAGATAGAGGGTATAGCTTGTTTCCTCCAAGGGGTACTCCATATGGGGGTCCGCACCGTGAAAGGTTGCGTTTACGGTCTGAGCAAGGGAATAGAAAGCGGCAAAGGTCTCTTTGTCCCATATAACGGGAGAGGTTGTTTGGCTGCTTTGTTTCTTTGTTACGCTGCATGTAAGAATACCATCAGTCTCTCCAAGACGGTTTGCTACGGTGCTGGTGATTGGAAGTATGACGATGCAGGAGGCAATCAGAAGACAGACAACGATTCCTATGATAAGTCGTTTCATAATAATCATTTGAAAAATCCGGAATAACTCTGTGTATTCATTTTATCGTGTTTGCCGATGCCGACAGCGCCGTTAAAGACTTGCCGGGCTTCTTTGGACAAGTTTTGGGTGCTCTGTTTATACTTCGGGGAGAACACTTGGCCTTTATATCCGAAGTCTTTGTTGTAGGAACCCGCATACTTGGGGGAGTCGCAAGGCTGGAAAACAGCATAGGGAGATACCTCATCAAACTGCTGAGCTGACGGTGTAGTTGGCGTCATCCAGTGTGCGCTCCACAAAGGTGCGGATTTCACCGGGCGTTAGCAAATACCCTCGGGAGGGGAACAGGCAGCCATCGGAGAACACCATATTGAAGGGGCCTTCTCCCACGATGTCGTCCTGTGCCAGATCGATGTTTACCAAGTTGGAGCCATTTTGAATGACAATCAACATATACTGCCGCTGGCTGGCATCGCCGCTCCAATCTGTTTCATGGTTCGGGAGCAGATGCCGCTGGCGGCTCTCTGCCAGAAAGTCCAGAATGACCAGTTCTTTTTCCCGGTCTTCCTCTGTTTTGGGAGACCACACACGGAGTTCCCCATCGGCGCGGAGTTCCACTGCCTGAATGTGGGCGTCACCGCTCCGGGGAAGGACTGGCCCAGTGGTGTGGGGATAAAGCAGGAAAAATGCGACTGCGGCGGTTGCCAGTATGGCCAGGCAGAGGCATAAAATTCGGTTGCGTTTCGTCATAGCATCCTCCTAAAGGCACATATTCCCCCTCAAGAGGAGGCGAACGCCTCATCAACAAAGGCTCGAATTTCTTCCGGGTGGATTAGGGTACAGATCAGAGCATTGGGGAAAGAGGGATGGGGAGAAGATGGATAGGAATAGTTCACGAAAGCATCTTTGTCGTGGTAGGACTGGAATCCTGCTGGGCCCAAAACGATGCCGCGGGTACTTCCGTCTGGCATGGAGAGCATAAGGGTCATCACATCCCAATCGGCGGGGTACCCACCGTAAAGGGTTCTCTGGAAGGTATAACGTTCCTGGGCAGAGGAAAGATACTCCACAATTTTTTGGGCGATTGCCTGGTCCTCCTCTGTCGTGGGGACCCAAGAGTAGGACGTTCCGGAACCGTTGGGAGAATCCATGTGAATGACCGATAACTGGGTGTGTTCTGGTGAGCGGACAACGGCGTGAGGGGTCAGGAAGTAGGCAGCGGATAAAAGCAGTGAAGTCAGGCAAAGGATGATGAGCAGACTGAGGGTGTCCTTTTTGGTCATGAAATTACACTCCATTCATGAAAGGAGATGAAAGCTGGGGTATTAGTTTAGCATAGTGTATCAAAAAAGTTGAACGGTAGCAAGACGGGGGAATAAAAGAACAGAAGGGAATGAGAAAATGCAAGCCGGAGAAAATTGTTCTCTCCGGCTTACATTTGGAAAGGAATTAAACCTGTGGATTAATCAAAGTAGGAGGCCGCTTTTGCATTTTTGAATTTATCCAAGAAGGGCTAAATAGTTGCCCTTCTCAACGTCAATTTCTAAGACAGCGTCTCTCGCTGCTTGAAAAGAACTATATTGTGTCGAAAGGATTTCCTCACTCTTTTCGATTTCACCAAGGATTTGCGTTTGTTCAGAAGTAGAGATGCTGACTTGCTGGGAATTGCTTTCTGCTGCTGTAGGATTTTCCTGTTGGATGATGGTAGGATCGTAACCGTCTAATCCCTTGTCAAAAGATAGAGTTTCCAACAATTTCCAAAAACCATCTTCCTTAACCAATTTTACCTGGGCATAATCCCGGTTGACAGGGCTGGAGACGGTGTAGCTGCCATCCTCTTCTTGTGTTATCCACTTATTCCAGGTGGTGACTGTGGCAGAAACTGTGGCCTGAGAGCCATCTTCTGACAACGTAATTTCTGTGATATCGCACTGAGAGACTCCACCGGCAATGCAATTGTCAACTTCGTTCTGAAGACTACGGAAAAGATAGTCTCGGTTAAGCCATTTGTAGAATTCGTTACAGTGAGTATTTTGCGCATAATAACGGTCAACTTTTGCGTCGAATTGCGATGACAGAGTGTTTAACTCTTCTTGAGTCAAAGAAGAACTTTTTCCGTCTGGCGAAGTAAACATTCCCATCTGTACCTGAGTTTCATAGGCGCCAATAATAGAAAATCTAATCTCGTCGATATCTTGAGGAGTTGTGTCTCGGAAAGCAGAAAAAAGTAAGATAGTAACAATCAAGATACTAATGGACGTAAGCGCAAGGCCTACCTTCAGCATGGAATGTTTCATTATAGATATGCTCCCTTCTTGTTATGCTTTGATCTCAAATGCATATACACGAGTAGTTGCTTTTTGGGTAGAGTTCTGGCGATTATCAGGACGCCAAAGTACTTGCTTGCGATTTTCTGTGTGCTGATTAATTAGGTCGCCATAACCTTCTCCAGAAAGAGTTGACTTGCCATTATTTGCGACAAAAAATGCGCTATGATTCATAGTGCCATCACTTTCCCAGTCATAAAACAAGACAACTTTTCCCGTCCTGCTACTTGACAAATTGCTGCTATCATTAACATATGCGAAAGTGAGATAAGGTGAAGGGGAACCCTTTAAAGACCAAGAGCCAATTTTAGTTCCCCGCCCAGAGGTTTTTAAGTATTCTTTGAGTGAATTTGCATTGACCCACTGTGTACTATCAACTCGAACTACTGTATTACCGTGCCAGTTGGGAATACTCTTCCATGTGGAATCTTGAGATAATCCTCCTGCATATAAACACTGGGAGACAAAGTTTGTACAATCTCTACTATAAACGTTATATCCAACTCCTAAAGTGTTCATTTTGTTCGGGTTTATTGCATAGGTATTAGAATATGTAATAGCTTTTTGTGGAGAATAAGCAAACACAGAGGTAGCAAACATGCTTGTAAATAACAATATGCATAATAAGAAATAGATAATTTTCTTCATAAATGTTGTCCTTCTTTCTCGTATAGTACTTTGTTTTTTATGTTCTGGGATCTAATTTGTGTAGGTATCAACACCTCCTTTCTTGCATTGGCCCCCTGCCCCTCTACCCTATACATGTCGTGCCAACCCGATTTATTTGCATCGGGATCGAAAAAAATAAAAAAATTTTTCGGGCCGCATCGTTTACGGCCCGAAAAGGAAAAGTGACGGTTATGCCCTTACCGCATTAGAGCCGATCCAGGTGGCCCCGGTGCCGCTGGCGTTTTTGGCGTAGCAGTGCGCGGTGATGTAGTAGTATTTTCCAGGGGTTCCTTTGTATGTGAGGGAGATTACATTGGAAGCACAGTTCTTTCGAATCAGATTGGCGTTCTGATTTCGCGTAAAGGTGCGCACCGGCTTGTACGTTCCATTGGCTTGCCGTTCGTGAACAATAATTTCGGTGGCCCCCAGCTCTTGCATTATACCGGAGGCAGCAACGTCCACTTTAATCCGCAGAGTTCCGCCGCCCACGGCGGTTGCTGAAACATAAGTGTTGTTAAAATAATCACTGGCTCGGGCGCCGGCGGGAATGGCCATAGTGAACAGGAGCACCAGGCAGAGCAAGAGGGAAAGCTGTTTTTGACCAATGCGTTTCATGTGTTTTTTCCTTTCTGTTTCATTCGTAAATGGAATCAATCATTCGTTTCAAGGTGTCCGGGCTGAGGAAGCCGTGCAGGCTGCATTCCGTGGGCCCGTTTCTCCAAACGGCGGTGTTCCGCTCCATATTTCCCATGATGTAGTGGGAAATATGATTGGCGTAGTATTCCTCCACGGGACCTTTGTTTTTTTCGTATTGACGGGTGGGTAAGTCTTCAACAGTGTCATAAATTCCAACGCACAGAGTAAACTCCTCCCCATTCAGAGAGAAAACCACCACACAATAATAGCCGTTCTCCACGGTATGCCTCTCCACCTGCACCACGGAGCTGCCCGGCGGATACCAGGTGGGCAAAACAGGCCGGTCTGTCAGCTCGGACACGGTTTTTTCCACCTGCTGGTAGTCCGGGCTGCGGAGGACCGCCTCGGTCCCATCGGGTTCCCTGGACAGGAAGGAGAAGTTGGCGTCAGACCACTGCACCAAATTTTGCAGCAGACTGCTGCCCTGCACCGGAAGGATGGAAAGGCAGACCAGGACACAGACCACGGCCGCCACCGCCAGGGCGCGGCGGGGCGCTTTTCTTCGGCGGGGCTTTTGCGGGGCGGCGGACGGCGGGACCGGCGCGACCTCTGGGAGAGGACCTGCGGCCTCTGCCTCGGGTTCCATGGGCGCTATCTTCCCGGCGCGGAAGGCATTCCACGCGGCGTCCACATCCACCGCCGGGGCGGCTTGGGGCGTTCTCTGTTCCATCACCTCCATGATTGCCATGACCAAGTCTGGATTGGAGTGGTCCTCTCCCGCGGCGAAATCCTGCTGGAGCAGGTCTTCCAGCGCTTGGGTGGAGAGCTGTTCCAACCCGGCGTACTGTCCCAGCTTGTTTTTGGGATCGTTCATAGTTTGGAACCTCCTCTCTTTTCTTTATGTCGTGCCGTGTCACTTTTTTTGCAGGGCGGATCAGAAAAATGTTCAATCTCCCGGTATATTTTTTGAAATCGGAGCTTGATGCGCCGGACACGGGCGGCCAGGGTGTTTTGGTTCAGGTTTTCCTCTGCCGCCAGCTCCTCATAGGTCATCCCTTCCAAATACAACCGTTTCAGCAGATCCAGATCTTCTTGGGAGACCAAACCTTCCAATTCCAGGTCGGCCCCCGGCGGAGGCTGGAAGGGTTGGTGGGACAGCGCGGCCTGGGCCTGGAGCAGGCGGGAGGCCCACTGCTGGTCGGCGCGGATCATGTTTCGGACCACGTTGTTTACCGTGTTGTACAGCCAGCCGGCGGGATTGGGGCTGGCGAACAGGTCCTCCCATTTGGACCAGGCAATGGCAAACGCCTCCTGGACCGCCTCCTCCGCCCGCCCAGGATCGGATGTCTGGGCGTTCCTGGTCAGAAGGGTTTGGGCGTACCAGACCAATTTGCTGTAATGGGCGCGGAACAGGGATTCTACCTCCCGGGCAATGAATTGCATTTCGGGTGCGGCCATGGGGGTACCCTCCTTTTCTTTCTCTTGCCATAGTATAGCAAAAATATTGGAAAAAAGAAGATACAATTCGATGACAATGACTCATTCCGTGGGCGGCCGCCGGCGGAGTTCCCGGGGGGCCCAATGGGGGAGGGGGAGGCGCTGCATAGCGGCGAAGACGGACTCCTTCAGTTTGGGATACTGGGGTTCCAGGGAGGCAATGAGGGTTTTGACCTCCTGGCGCTTGGTGTGGCCGTCGGCGGGGCAGGGGTTGTGGACCACCGGGAGCTGGAGGCGGGGAACCGCCTCCCGGATCATGGCCTCGCTGACATAGAGAAGGGGGCGGATTTGGGTGATGTCCGTGCGGTCCAGATAGGTTACGGGGTGGAAGCAGGACAGGCGGCTCTCATAAAACAGGGAGAGGAAGAAGGTCTCCACTGCGTCGTCATAGTGGTGGCCCAGGGCGACCTTGTGAATGCCCGCCTCCAGCAGGGCGGTGTGGAGGGAGCCCCGGCGCATTTTGGCGCAGAGGGCGCAGGGATTTTTCTCCCGCCGGGTCTCAAAGATCACATGGTACATCTGGGTGGGAATCCGGTGGAAGGGGACGCCCAGCTCCCGGCAGTAGTCCGCCAGAGGAGACAGGTCCATGCCCGGGGTCCCCATGTCCACCGTAAAGGCCTCCACGGAAAAGCCCCCAGGATAAAACTGTGCCAGCCGGGCCAGGGCGGCCAGCAGCACCAGGGAGTCCTTCCCCCCGGATACCCCCACGGCCACCCGCTCCCCGGGGGCGATCATATCATAGTCCTCCACACACCGACGGAGAAGACTGAGAATCTTTTGCATGACGGGTACACTCCTTGCGCACAAAAATGAAAATAGAACATGAGGATTCGGAAGAATAGAAGAGGATAGAAGAGAAAACGAGAGTTCTTGCGGGGGTAAATTAAAAAATTCAGAAAAAGCGTTGACAGGCTCCCATGGCGGTATTATAATGTAGCCTGCTGAAAACACCGGCCTGTGGTTTCTCCAGCATTATAAAGGAGAAGCAAACCCTTTGTAAAGCGGGAGAAGCCACCGGCCCTCCTTAAAATATAAGGAAGAGAAATTTTTATTGGAGGTTCGACCCTATGTCCACTTTTATGGCCAACAAGGGCAACATCGAGCGCAAGTGGTATATCCTTGACGCCGCTGGCAAGCCCCTTGGGAAAACCGCTACCGTGGCAGCCACTCTGCTGCGGGGCAAGCATAAGCCCGAATACACCCCCCACGCCGACTGCGGCGACTTTGTCATTGTCATCAACGCCGAGAAGGCCGTGCTCACCGGCAAGAAGCTGGATCAGAAGTACTACCGCACCCACTCCGGCTATGTGGGCGGCCTGAAGGAGACCAAGTACCGTAAGCTCATGCAGGACAAGCCCGAGCTGGCCATGAAGCTGGCGGTCCGCGGCATGATGCCCCGGAACATCATCACCAAGGATTCCCTGACCCGCCTGAAGATTTTCCGCGGTCCCGAGCACATCCACGCCGCACAGAAGCCCGAACTGTGGGCCGCAGAATAAGGAGGAGTGAGACCATGTATAAGAGCAAGAAGCCTTACCATTACGGCACCGGCCGCCGGAAGTCCTCCGTGGCCCGGGTGCATCTGTTCCCCAACGGCACTGGTGCCATCACCATCAACGGCCGTGACATCGACGACTACTTCGGCCTGGAGACCCTGAAGCTCATTGTCCGCCAGCCCCTGGACACCACAGACCTGCTGGGCAAGGTGGATATCTCCGCCACCGTCTCCGGCGGCGGGGTCACCGGCCAGGCCGGCGCCATCCGCCACGGCATCAGCCGCGCCCTGCTGGAGATGAACGCCGAGTATCGCCCCGCTCTGAAGGCCGCCGGGTTCCTGACCCGCGACCCCAGAATGAAGGAGAGAAAGAAGTACGGCCTCAAAGCCGCTCGTCGCGCACCTCAGTTCAGCAAGCGCTGATCGGACGCAAATTTACAACTCAAAAGCTCAAAAACCCCGGAAAATCGGCATTTTCCGGGGTTTTCTTATACCCTTTTCGTCTGATAGCTTTTGGAGCTTTTCGCTGTTTTTGACCGTTTGTGGCCTCGGTTAACCCATTTTATAAGGGCTAAAAATGGGTTAACCGGGACAAATGGGTGAGTAAATGGGTGAGTAAATGGGTTAACTGAAGGGTCAACACAAGGTGAATTTGCGGGGTTTTTTCATGAACACCCCTAAGTAAAAATGAACTGCATTGACGCTGATGCGGTTTGTACTAATTTCATAAAATATGACTACGGGAAAATGTTTTTAAATTCTTTGTCAGGAGGTAAGCCCACATGAAAAAAGGGATACTTATATATGACTCCTCCACAAATCGCTTTGACGTTTTGTATGAGGAAGGAAACAGTTATGGCGGCCTGCACTGCGGAACTGCAATGGAGGTCTTGATAAATGACGAATGGGTACCCACTCGCATTGAGTACGGAAACGACTGGTATCTCGTAGGGGTGCAGAAGGAATCGTTACCCGGACTTCAAGTAAGAATATAGTAACCACATACTGCAAGGGCAGTCTCTTGATTAAAGGGGCTGCCTTGTTTTTATATCCAGTCGCAGAAAGGAGGAGCCCGTCATGCCGAAATGCCTGTTCAGATACCAATGGGTTAAGCTGCCCAGGACTCATTTGCCGGTCGGTAAGGGAATCATGGGTTATTGGGCGAAGCTGGCCTCGCGGGCGGCATTTCGCAAGGGTCGGGCAAAATACTGCGGATACACAAACGATGTAATGCCAGGGATGTGGTCCGGTGGCGTAGTCGGCTTGAAGAGCATTCTGGGTGTCAAAAGCCGCACGGAGGCTCTGGAAATCATGAATACGCTCAGCCGGTTCGGGTATATCCGTTACACGCTTGACGAGAAAACAAAGAAGCTGGAATATGCCGTCACCGATTGGGTCGTAAAATGCTCCGGCACCGAATGCATGAGCGGAACAGTCTATGCAACAGACGGCTATGGCTTTCTCTGCCTTCCCCGCAACATCACGCAGCGCCTTGCGGATCAGCATTATACATTCGGCGAATCAGACGCATGGCTGGACCTCTGGTGCCACACGGTTTGGCAGGAGACCGGCAATGCGTTTTCTTATCTGGCGCCTGCCGTTCAATTTGGGAGACTTGGCGCCGCTTTGACATTGGAAGCCTTGGGACGGCGCTGGGGCTGGGAAAAGACAAAGGTGTGGAGATTTTTTCAGAAGAATGGGGATGCCTTCGCTCTGCACCGTCTGCCGGGCTCCTACGGCTGCCTCATTTTCAATAGACTGTATCCGCTGGATACAGAGGCTTCCCTGCCCACCTGCGCAGAAATTGAACGCATTATTGAGAAAATGCGTATTTGCGCCGGAAATGCGCATATTGGAGGCTCGGACAATGCACGCCTGAACAAGATGATCCTTTGGTATAGCCGCAGGATCATTATCATGAGAACCACTGATTATGCCGAACAGGCATCAGAAAATCGCGTTGCACTTTCGTCCCCTATAATACGCGCGTATACTTCTCTGTGTTGGAATTGTCAGAACTGTATCTATGACTGCAGAGGTGTAAGTAGTAGACTACGCCGCATAGATGCGAACCACATCCGCGGGCCATGTGCTTACGCGGTTTTTTTTCTTGCACTCACGAAACCGGAAAGGAGAATCAACATGAGCAAAATCGAAAGCAGTGCCGGAAAGGCGCTTTATGAACAGCAGGAAACCAAGCTGTCGCAGCAATCTGCCGCATTTATTGAACTTTTAACAAAGCGCGGCATTCTGGGAGATTCGTCTATCGATGATGACAGAGTCCGCCAAGCCAAAAAGGAGAAAAAGAAAAGCATGTATCATAACACGCTTCTCCTGCTGCAGCACTACCGAACCATTCTCTGGACGCTGGAATGCTTCCCGTCCAGCGTAGCAGAGGAGCTGGATCGCCCGCTGAAGGATCTGGATACGCTGCTGGATCGGATCGACCTGGAACTTGGGATGAACAATCGAAAGCTGGAAGGCCGGATGGAGAGTGTACGCCGCTCCCGCCTGCTGGTTGACCGGCTCAACGATGCGGTCAGTATATTGAAAGCCAAACCGGTCAACGGGCACAAGATGTACGACATCATCTACATGACCTTTCTCGGACCGGACAAGCTGATGCACGAAGAGCTTCTGTACCGTCTGGACATCTCTGCCCGGCACTATTACCGGCTCCGCACGCAGGCAATCAATATCATCGCCCTGCGCCTATGGTCTGCCCCTGCCGGCGAGGTGGATTCCTGGCTGGAGGTTCTTTCTATTTTGGAAAACTGGTAAGGTTAAAGGCCTCGATTATTGCATTGCTTCTACAGGAGCGGGACAAATGATACCGCACAGGAGCATCGGCATGGCAGCTGTTTGATTATGTGCAGATTGTTTGGAGATAATGTAGATAAGGATCGCAAATCCAGTTGAAATTCTGTCCCGAATATTATATAATATTCGGGACAAAGCAAAGGAGGAAAACAGAATGAAAACTGGATATTCCAAGCAGATACAGGAGCGAATCAACGGTGCGGATGACGGTACAATCTTCGTGAACTCGGATTTCGCAGATATTGCCGATTCGGAAACAACCAGGCGCAATCTGAACAGATTAACGCAAATCGGTATGCTTCGCCGGATATTAAAGGGTGTTTACGAAAAGCCGAAGTACAGCAAGCTGCTTGATGAATACGTAGCGGCCGACCCGGACGCAGTTGCAAAAGCATTGGCGCGAAGTTACCATTGGACCATCGTCCCGTGTGGGAATACAGCCCTGAACCTTTTGGGGCTCTCCACACAGGTAACGGCAGTCTGGTCCTATATCAGCGACGGCCCGTATAAGACCTATGAGTGGAACTCCACAAAGCTGGAATTTAAGCATAGGACCAACAAGGAAATCACCGGTCTGTCTTACATGACGAGCTTGGTGATCCAGGCGCTGAAAACTTTGGGAAGGACCAATGTGACGGCGGAGATCATACAGACGCTTTCTGAAAAGCTGTCCGAGGACGAAAAGCAAGCCTGCCTGAAAGAGGCGACGGAATCTACGGATTGGGTTTATGAAACGATACGGAAAATGTGTGGAGGCGAAACACAATGAGAAATGTAGCACGATTGCCGGACAGTGACCGGGGCGAACTGTTCCGAAATACAGCAGATAAGATGGGCTTGAATGATGCCATCGTAGAAAAAGATTTTTGGGTATGCTTTACGCTTGACCATCTGTTCCACCGATGCCCCTGGAAAGATGCTATTACCTTCAAAGGCGGTACCAGCCTTTCCAAAGCATTCAATCTGATCAGCCGCTTTTCCGAGGATATTGATCTGATTTTGGATTGGCGAGTGTTGGGATATGGTAAAGACGAGCCATGGGAAAAGCGCTCCAACACCAAGCAGGATGCATTCAACAAAGAAGCCAATACTCGGGCGGAAGTTTTCCTCGCAGAACAGTTTTGCCCCACCGTTCAGGCAGAGTTCTCTCGGGAGCTTGGCTGTGAGGCGAACATTTACATAGACGAAAAGGACAAACAGACCGTCATCTTTGCCTATCCGCACCTGTTCACAAACCCTGCCACCTTGCAGGTCATTCGTTTGGAGATTGGCGCATTGGCTGCTTGGACGCCTGCAAAAATTGCGCAGATCGAGCCCTATGCAGCAACCTATTATCCAAAAGTTTTTTCACAAAAGGATACGGCAATTCTGACCGTTGCGCCGGAGCGGACCTTCTGGGAAAAGGCGACGATCCTGCACCATGAAGCTAACAGACCCGAAGGTTCGGAAATGCCGCAGCGTTATTCCCGGCATTACTATGACCTATATCGGATGTCTATGACGCCTGTGAAAGAGGCCGCTTTTGCACGGGTGGACCTGCTGAAAACGGTAGTAGACTTCAAAATGAAGTTCTATCCGAGATCTTGGGCAAAGTATCAGGAGGCTGTCCCGGGCACCTTGAAGCTGGTTCCCTCGGAGTATCGCTTTTCAGCGCTGGCTGCGGATTACGAAGCCATGAAGGATATGCTCTATGGTGATGTTCCTTCTTTTTACACAGTGATGGATGCACTCAGAAATCTGGAAAGAGGTATCCATTTGCTGTAGCGGCTTCATAATTCACGACGCTGATTGTCTTACCGGCTGTAAAGTCGCCGGTTTCTCCGCAACAGAACAAACGCCATTCCCTTCTGGCATAGTGGATGGCACAGAAAAAGGCGGAGAAAATGGCACGGTTCGCGCCGATGACATGTAAATGCAAACATGCTATACTGTTAGCGTCCGATAGTAGGAGCACACCATAAAGGCGCCGTTTCTGCGAGGCAATTCAGCCTCCGAGAGCGGTGCCTTTTTATGTGCCGAATTGAAAAACAGGAGGTAAAAGCATGTCAAAGCAACTTGTATCAGGTAAGCATCGGCTCAGAAATACCTACTGGTCGTTAGTGGGTGCCGCGTCGGCAACGATCCTCTCCGTCCAGCCCGTAATGGCTGAAACAATCTGGGATCGCTTTTCCACGATCATGCGGGATATCTACGGACAACTGGTCGGGATCAGTACCATTGTCGCCGTGACCGTGGCAGCCATTGCGTTGTTGGTGCGGATGGTCAGCCGGAACCAGCGTGCGGTGGACGAGGCTACCAGCTGGCTCAAACGAGTCGTTGTGACCTGGATTATTCTTAACACACTCGGCTTTATCGTAGCATACCTGCAGCCGTTGATCGCCGGCGGGCAGTATACTGGGTGATGTACAACAGTTCGGGATCAGTCAGGAGGTGAATGACTATCTTAGACTGGATTTTTGAAGGGATCGTGACATGGATCTCCAGTATTGCCTCGCAGATCATGGACGCGGTTTCCGGCCTCTTTCTCAATGCGTTGGGAACAGATATGGTGACCATGGAGGAGTATTTCCCCTTCATCACCAAGGCCTTTGACGTCATGCAGTACACAGCCTGGGCAGTCCTTTTTCTCATTGTGGTCTGGCAGCTGTTCCGTGCGTTCGGAGGACCCATTACCGAAGCCGAAAACCCATGGCAATTAGTTGTGCGTGGCGCGATTTTCGCGCTGCTGATCGGATACGCAAAACCAATTTTCATGCTGGCGCTCGACATTGCCAGAGCGCCGTATACGGCACTGATGGATGTAAGCATGACGGCGGAGGAATTCACCTTTGCCGGTGTGGAGCAGGTACTGAGCAACGGACTGCTGACAATCGTTTCAACTGTGACGGTTGTCGGGCCCATACTGGTTCTGATCCTGCTGATCGCGCTCGGATGGAATTACTTCAAGCTGCTGCTGGAGGCGGTCGAACGGTATATCGTGGTCGGTGTGCTGTGCTATACCTCCCCGCTGGCATTCTGCATGGGCGGCTCCAAGGCGACCAATCAGGTCTTTAAAAGCTGGTGCAGGATGGTAGGCTCACAGCTTCTTTTGCTGGTCATGAACGTGTGGTTTATCCGGGGCTTTAACTCCTCGGTAGGTCAGTATATCGGAAACGGCGGCGCGCTGAGTACAGGGCAGGGATCTATCTTTCTATGGCTGTTCTGCGCCTTGGCATTCCTAAAGACCGCGCAGAAATTCGACAGCTATATGGCCGCCATGGGACTTAATGTGGCGCAGACCGGTTCCAGCATGGGCATGGAGCTGCTGATGGCCGCAAGGGTAATCAGCGGCGTGGGACACAGCGCAAAGAGCGCAGGCAGCGTGTTCGGCAGGGGCGGTTCGACTGCAACCGGAACCGGCGCCGCGGCCAGCGGCTTTGCATCCGGCTTTGCCAGCAGATTCAAGGGTAACAGCTATGTCCGTGACGCCGTCGTTGATGGCGGCACACGCATGGGCATGGGCGGCGGCGTCGGCTTTGTCGGGCGCGTTTTTGGCGGTGTTGCTGCCAGAAACGGTGCGATGCTTACGGGAGAATCCATCTCCTCCGTAGCAGCGCGTCCCGCAGAAGCAGCCGGCACCATTGCCGGCGATATCGCCGACCGCAGCCTTGGCAACTACATGCCTCAGCTTGCGGGCCATACACTCAAGGGAACCCAGATCAGCGGCGGACACATCAGCACGACGGCGACCGGCACAGACGGCAAGGTCAGCAGTGTGGAGATGTTCAATACGGCGCAGTTTGAAAAACCCGCCGCTCCGCACTCCGTTGTAACTGCCACTGACGGCAGCACCTGGTATCAGATGGCCAGCGGCGAGGGCCGAAACGCCTTCTACGATGCGCCCGGGTTTACCGGCAGCCCCGCCGAATCCGAACAGGTTGCAGCAGCCTTCCCCGGCGCTGCTGAAGGTACAGTCCTTCGCAACACGGGCGACGGCATCATGGAAGCCGGCAGCGAGAGCGGAAACAGCCTGTGGTACAACAGCGCGTATTACGACGTGCCCGACGCACCGCACACTGTCATGCAGGCGGCAAACGGCGTAGACTGGTACGCTATGCAGCAGCACGCGGAAGCGCCTGCCTTTGAACAGGGAGAGGCCGCAGACGCATATAACCAGGCGGCCTTCCGCAACTTTATGCCCGGCTTTGAGCAGCAGGTGGCACATGTGGACGGCACGCATCGGGAGGACGGACACTTCGAGGTCCGCCATGCCGATGGCTCCGGGACGGCCTTTTACGACACCGCCAGATTCGCCGCACCGCGCGGGGATTATCAGGTGTATGAGGACGTCAGAGGGCAGCAGTGGATCGCCATCCATGGAGACCCCGCTGTGGAACGCAAGCCGGTGTTCGAGGACGGAAAGCCCGTCTACGACGGTGAAAACGTCCGCACGGTGTCCGTGGAGTCGGTTCGATACAAGAACACGCCCAGCCGCTTTAAGGAGCCGGAAAAGCGTCCGGACAGCGGCATAAAGGCGCCGAAGCGCAGGAAATAAATGCAGCGGGCAACAGCCGGAGCGGATGACATCCCTCCGGCTGTTTTGCCTGCCTGCGAATAAAGAAACCAGCCGCCACGCGCGGCTTCGGATACTCACCGGGGAGGTGTAAAAGAAAATGGCTGAGCCGGATAAACGGCAGATAGGCGACGGCAGCGATAATTACGGCGAAGCTGCCAAGCAGATGGCCAAAGCCGCAAAGGAAGCAGGAAAAGAGACGGCAAAGCAAGCCGCCGTGAAAGGCGCTGAAGCCGGCGCCAATGCAGCAGCCGCGACGGTACAGGCAGGTGTGGAGGGCGGCAAGGCGGTTGCCGAGATAGCCGCAGGAACCGCTGCGGGCGGACCGTGGGGTGCGATTTTATCGGCGGCATGGGCCATGCGTCACACGCTGTTTAAGATACTTGTCTGCATCTGCCTGTTTTTCCTTGTCATTATCGTCCTGATCGTTTCACTGCCCAGCGTTGTCACAAACAGCGTGTTTGGGCTGGATGGGTCGATGGTGGACATGGAAAACCCCACAACACTGCTGGAATCCTATAACGACCTTGCCGCAGATATTTCCGCAGTTGTGGAGGAAGGGTATGACGCAGCCCTCGCAAAAGTTGAGCAGATCATTGAGGACGGCGGATACGACTACGATCTGTCTATGGATGCACTTATCAATTACGCACAGGGTTCCGCCGGGTACGATGTAAGCTATATCCTTGCGGCCTACTCCGCATCGCTTCAACAACGCAATACCGGCAAGGAGGATATGCTGGCAAAGCTTCGCAGCGTTGCCGACAGTATGTTTCCGGTATCTTTCGTAGAGAAGGAATCGGAGCAAATCGTCCCCTTTACCTACGCTACATACAGACCCGTTACCGTGACGGTCGTCACATCGAAGACACAGACGGGAACCATCAATGGTGTTCCGCAGTACCGTTATACCACAGCCCGTCGCACCTACTATGAGCCGGACGAAACGATAACAACATCGGAGCCGGTCAATGTGGCAGCCTATACGCCTGTGGCAGTTTCCGTTCCCATATACAGCGGAGGCAGAATCACCGGCACACGAAGCGAAATCTATTATGAGCAGGGCGGCACGGAGACGCTCACTCCGGAAACGGAGGTCGTAAAGTATGTGGAATGCACCATACAGCCATTTGATAACAGCGTCATCATCCGAGCCTTCGGGATCGATCCCTCCGCCACCTATGACCAATTCAAAATAACCTATGGCGAAGCCATTCAGAAGATGGCCAACGCCTTGAAAATGACGCTGTATGGGACATTAGGCAACGGGCAGATGGTTCCCTTGACCGATGCGGAGCTGATCGCCTTTGTCAACGCGCAGAACTGCAGCCCCATGCGGAAGCATATCCTCACAACGGCATTGTCGCTGGTGGGCAAGGTCCCATATTTCTGGGGCGGCAAGTCGGCGCCCGGTTGGAACGATGCTTGGAACACGCCGCGGCTGGTGACGTCAGCCGGTTCTCCGACGACCGGCACGATTCGGCCCTTTGGTCTTGATTGCAGCGGATTCACCACATGGGTATTCAATACGGCAGTAGGCGTTGAGATCGGCGCCGGCTGCAACGGACAGTACCCGAATACCTACGGCGTCTCCGCAGCGGAGCTGCTGCCGGGTGATTTAGGATTCCTTGCGGATGATGACGGCTGGGGCCATGTGCTTATTTTTGCCGGATATGATGCGGAAGGGACCCGTATGTGGGTGCATTCCTCCGGCGGCATCGGCGTTATCCTGAATACGCCAAGCTATGAAGGAAGGCTTTCCTATCGCCGCCTCAGCATCGTGGATTACGATGCGCCGGTGGTAAACGCCCCCATCGGCGAGGCGCTTTATACGCTGGAGGTAGAGGTGACGCATTACTGCGCCTGTGCAAAGTGCTGCGGCAGCAATGTGCAGGGGCTTACCGCCAGCGGCAAACAGGCAGCGGTCGGTATGGTCGCTATGTCCAGCCATTATCCCTTCGGCACGCAAATCATGATAAACGGTACCATGTACACCGTGGAAGATCGGGGCGGCTCGGGCATAGAGAACAATATCCATCGCGTGGATATCTATGTGCCGGACCATCAGCAGGCACTGCGGATGGGACGGTATACCACAACCGCAACAATTTACAGATTAGGCAGGTGAAAAACTTGGACGAAAGAGAATACAACAACGTGTACGCAATCCCCGCAAACTATACGGACAGCGGCAAACTGCTGGGAGGGATGATCGATACCCGGAACGCAATTGAAACGGTGATTCTGGTGCTGGCTTTGGGCTATCCGGAGCTGATCCTGATCCCCATGCCCGGAACCATCCGCATCGTGGTCATGACGGTCACGCTGCTGCCGCTGGCGGTGGTATCTGCAATGGGCGTGGATGGCGGGTCGCTGTTTCAGTACATCGGCCATATCATCCATTTCTGGACACACCGCAGGAAATTACACTTCAGGAGGATCGGATACCGCTATGGCCAAAGCAAAAGGAAAAAGAAACCACAGAAAAGAAAAGCTTGAGTTTGTACAGGATTATTTGCCCATCCGCGACCTGAAAAATGGGATCATTGAAACGACGGACAACCGCTACATAAAAATCCTTGAGATCGAGCCGATCAACTTCACGCTGCGCTCCGATGAGGAGCAGTTCAACATCATCTCCAGCTTTGCCAGCTGGCTGAAGATATCCCCCATGCGGCTGCAGTTCAAGTCCATTACGCGCCGCGCGGACTCGGATAAGCACATATCCATGATCTGCGAGGAATTGGAACACGAGGAGAATCCGCAATGTAAGGAGCTTGGCGAAGATTATATCGGACTCATCAAGGATGTGGGAAATCGGGAAGCGCTGACGAGGCGCTTCTTTCTGATTTTCCAGTATGAGGCGGTAGGCCGCAACGAAAGCGACGACTATGCAAAGATCTATGGCATGCTCCAGACCGCCGAGCAGACAGCGCGGGCGTATTTCATGCAATGCGGCAACAGCATCGTCCAGTCCAAAGACCCGGATGAAGCGACTGCCGAAATCCTATACATGTTTTACAATCGGCGCTCCTGCACGGACGAGCCGTTTTCCTCCCGTGTAGATCGCATCGTGGTGGACACCATGGCGGCAAAGAAGAAAATCATCGGCATGGACCCGGTGCCGCCTATCCGTATGACCAACTTTCTGGCACCCCGCGGCATCGACCTGAGCCATTATAACTATGTCGTTATGGACGGGCTGTACTATTCCTTCCTCTACATCAAGGCAGGCGGGTATCCAAGCCGCGTCCGGGCCGGCTGGATGTCCTCACTCATCAACGCCGGAGAAGGAGTGGATATCGACGTCCATCTCCGCCGTGAGAACCGCAGCCGCACCATAGATAAGGTCGCCCAGCGGATCAGGCTCAACCGCACCAAGCTCAAGAGCATGCAGGATACCAGCACCGATTATGAGGAGCTGACCAATTCCATACAGGCGGGCTATTTTATCAAGAATGGAATCGCCAACTACAACGAGGACCTCTTTTACATGAGCGTTTTCATCACCGTATCGGCCAAAACCTACGAGGAATTACTTTGGCGCAAGCAGCAGATGGTGGATATGCTCAAATCTATGGATATGTACACCAGCGAGTGCAGCTTTCAGCAGGAGGCCGCACTGCAGTCGGTGATGCCGTTCCTGAAAATCTCGCCCAAGCTTGAGAAAAAGGCGCAGCGCAATGTGCTGACCAGCGGCGCCGCATCCAGCTATATCTTCACCAGCTTTGAGCTGTCGGACGACAATGGCGTGCTGTTGGGCATCAACCGATACAACAACTCCCTGTGCATCGTGGATCTGTTCAACACAAAGATCAATAAAAATGCCAACCTGAACCTGCTGGGCACATCGGGCGCAGGCAAGACCTTTACCATGCAGCTGCTGGCGCTTCGGATGCGGATGCGCGGCATTCAGTGCTACATTCTAGCGCCCATCAAGGGACATGAATTCCGTAGAGCCTGCAATAAGATCGGCGGCGAGTTTATCAAGATCGCACCAGGGTCCCCCCACTGCATCAACATAATGGAGATACGGCATACCATGTCGCCGGAGATGGAGCTGATTGACGAGATCGATTATGTGGAGATGGGCTCCATGCTGGCTCGAAAAATTCAGCAGCTCATGACCTTCTTCGGCCTGCTGATCCCCGATATGAGCAACGAGGAGGAGCAGATGCTGGATGAAGCACTAATTCGCACATATGCGGATTTCGGCATCACCCATGATAACGACTCCATCTATACGGATATGGCCTCCGCTCCGCCCAAAATGAAGCAGATGCCCATCTTGGGCGACCTGCATAAGCACTTGCAGGAGAATCCCATGACCCAGCGGCTGGCGGCCATCATCAGCCGTTTTGTCACCGGCAGCGCCCAAAGCTTCAACAGACAGACCAATGTAGACCTCTCTAATAAATACATCGTCCTTGACCTGTCGGAGCTGAAGGGCAAGCTGCTTCCGGTGGGCATGTTCATCGCACTGGATTATGTGTGGGATCAGATAAAGTCTGACCGCACCAAACGCAAAGCCATCTTTATCGACGAGATCTGGCAGCTGATCGGCGCCAGCTCCAACCGCATGGCCGCAGAGTTTTGCCTTGAGATATTCAAGGTTATCCGCGGCTTCGGCGGAGCGGCCATTTCCGCAACGCAGGATCTGTCGGATTTCTTCGGTCTGGAGGACGGCAAGTACGGCAGGGCGATCATCAACAACTCCAAGAACAAGATCATTCTGAACCTGGAGCCGGACGAGGCCCGCTATGTACAGGAAACGCTGAAGCTCACCCGCACGGAGATCCGCGCCATCACACGCTTCGAGCGCGGCGAGGCGCTCATCAGCTCCAACAACAACAAAGTGCCCGTGGTGGTGAAGGCATCCAAGCTGGAAAAGGAAATGATCACCACGGATCGCGCCGAGCTGGAGGCAATCCTCAAAGAGCGGCAGAGGGAGAAAACGCATTCAGCGTAGAATACGCATTTCGCAAAGAATACGCACACGCAGAAGGAGGTGAACAACATGCTGCTTGATGATGAGCGCCATGTGATCAAATGGCTGTCGCAGTACGGCGCACTGACCAAAACACAGGTGATCCGACTGCTGCGGGACAAAACCCCGGAGACGGCGGAGAAGATTCTTCGCAATCTGAAAAGGGAGCATCAAATCTCGGATGTAGCCGGTGGCTACTATCTGGCTTTGGATGGACTATGCAAGCCGGATCAGCGGACGATCCTTGCCGTATGGGTGCTGCTGCGGTTTATCGACTATGTGGATCCCATGGCGCATTATCCTGCGGTCTACCCGTCCCAAATCTTTTTTCTGAAGGAAAACACCGGCTATGAGATCGTCGTGCTGTATGACGGTGAGCAGCACCTTAGCAAGCTGCTGCAGCCGCAGGATGACGAGATGAAATATATCTTTGTCCTGCCCAATATCGCCATGGCGTCCCAGATAATGCTCCCCAAGGCGCCCTGCCTGTTTGCAACCGTCAACTTTGCCGGGCAGGAAGAACCGGACATTACATTCTACACAGAGGAGGCTGCAACCGATGGACTCGATAAACTCGTTCATTCATCTGCTGGATAAAATAGAGACGCAGGATCGACGGCTCGGCATGACCATAAAAAATCTCCGCTGTCTGACCGGAGGGAAAAGCATGGAGCTGGCGTATGCCATGGCGCTGAAGCTGGCTGAGGAAAGCGAAAAATTGACGCTGCTGACCAGAGCGCTTCCCGCCTACACGGGAAATCCGCGGGCACTGCAGGATGTGGATGCGGTTGCAGCAGAGTCGGTTCCAATAGAAGCGGGCTTTACCATCGAAGGCTGGTTCTGCATCCGGCTGCCTCTGCTGCTCCCCAAAAAGGGGAGGGGCTCCGCCTCCTATATCCGGGGCATCCTGTACCCGGCGCTCAGGAACTTCTTTCAGGGCAAAGCGCCGGTTCGATACCCCGAAAGCATCATGATATTTCGCCATGTATATGAAAAAGGCAGGCCGGAGCGTCGGTACCGGGATCATGACAATATTGAGATCAATATGGTCTCCGATACCGTCGCCATGTATGTGCTTACGGATGACGCGCCGCCGTGCTGCGATCATTTCTACTGCAGCGCGGCCTCCACGCAGGAGCGTACGGAGGTGTATGTGGTCCCGGCACGGGATTTTCCCCAGTGGCTGGTGCTGGAGCCCCTGATCCCGGACGAGGGGGTGATGCTCCATGAAAATGTGCCGGAGCGGCGTCAAAAACATGTGTAAAAACAGGGCAAAAACCTGCCTCCCCAATGACATATCTTTTAACAGCCGGAAAACACCGATGAAACCGATATTTTTCAGGCATTTTGCGCGGACGGTTTCCGACAAAGAGAGCAGTCATGTTGTCGGAAAGCTCCTGCATTCCGGGGCTTGAAACAATGATTACCGTTCGGCCGGGAAGTCATGTGCATCGGCTTATCACAGTGCTCGGGCTCGCCGGCGAATACCCTGTCCGTTCGCTTGGCGTGCTGGGAAACGAGCGTACTCTCAGAGCGCTGGTGAGTAAACTTTCCACAACACAGGAGCTTCGTAACCCGGATACCGATGAGCGGATGAGGGTAAAGCTGCTGCAGATGACCGGCATCGGGAATGCCAAAGCGATTCGTTTCTGTAAGGGCGCTCTCCCCATACTGGAATGGATACATCCGGACGCATACGGCTATTATATGGCCGCGTTTTACAATCATAGATTCCCCGGCGGTATGGCGCATCGGGACCGTAACCTTCGGGTTGCCGAGACGATTGGGATGCACCTGACCGCCGGTATCGAGACAAGGGTCTATCTACTCCCCGCCTTGCAAAACCGGGCTATCCTTCGGATAACACCGGACGCGCCTGCCTTTTATCTGGCGCGGGACTTCAAGAAGATCTCTCCTGCGGAACAGAACAAAACCATGTTTACACGCATCGTCGGCGCAATCTTCTATCCCTGCGGCTGTTACGCCGTTTACAACACGCGGAACGCCGCGATGAAATGGAACGGCATGGGAGAGTTCAAGGCGCTCCACAGCCTGACAGAGCTTGCCCGCATGAATGCCGGGGTTCAGAGCATCGACTCCGCAATCCTGCTGGGCGAGTCCTATGATACGGCGCTGACCACACTGCTGGAGTCGGATAAAAACCGGCGACTGGAACTTCGGTTTGACGGAATCTATCGGCACATCTATTTTGTGCCCATGAATGCCGGCGGCATCCGGCAGCTCAGATTGCTCATCGTCCCAGACTGGAAAGAAAAACTGCTTGAGCTGCTGTTCGACCCAGACGTCCGGTCATATAACCGGGGATTCATGGAATACGACGCCAGTATCGGCGGCACCTGTGTTTTCTCGCATCTTGACGGTGACATCGCACGCCTTATCCGTTTTCGTGAGGCAATGCAGACCGGCGCAGGGAGCTTCGAGGTACTCTGCTTCGATGATCAAGCGCCCTTTCTAAGAGAGTACCTTGGCCCGTATATCACACTCAAAACCATCGACGCTGCCACAGTAGAAGCAGAACTGGGACTATAAAGGAGGAATGCATTCTGGATAAAAAGCGAGCAGCAGCCATCATCGCCGTCTCCATACCGGGACTCATCACCCTGCTTTACCTGGGCGGAGTGCTTGGCCAATTGCTGATAAACTACGAGCTTTGGATGAATTCCGGCGGTCTTACAGGGCAAACGACCATCGGCGCCGTAGACTGGAATCCGATCGTGTGTCTGGGCAGCGCCTTCAGCATCCCGGGGCTAAAAAGCATCGGTATACTGCTGCTGACCGGGGTCGGTATCACCGCCTATGTGCGTTTCCACGATAAATTCAGCTCCAAGGACTACGATGAACGCGGATTTACCCGCAGCAAGTACGGAACCTACGGCACCGCTTCATGGATGAAGGACAAGGAACTGAAAGAGATTCTGGAGATCAAGCCTCCGTCGCAGGCCGATGGCATCATCCTGGGCGAAAAAAACGGCAGCGTCGTCTGCTTACCTAAAGACACCAGACTGAACCGCCACATCGCCGTATTCGGTGCATCAGGTACCCGGAAATCCCGTGGCGTGATCCGTCCGGCACTGTTCACCATACTCAAGCGCGGAGAGTCGGCGGTCATTACGGATCCGAAGGCGGAGCTCTATAACGATACCGCCGAGTTGTTCCGCAAGAACGGGTATGAGGTAAAAGTATTCAACCTGGTAGACCCCCGGCACGGCGACTCATGGAACTGCATGTCAGACCTGAACGGCGATACTCTGCTGGCGCAGGTGTTGACCAATGTCATCATCTCCAACACCAGTGAGGGCAAGGGCGACCATTTCTGGGACAACGGCGAGGCCAATTTGCTCAAAGCGCTGGTGCTCTATATCGATCTGGACAGGAGCCGCAGCCCGGAGACGAAGAACCTGGCGGCCGCCTACCAGCTCCTGACCCAAAACAGCGAACGGCAGCTGACGGCACTTTTTGAAAAGCTGCCGCTGGATCACCCCGCCCGTGCGCCGTTCAATCTTTTCTCGCAGGCCAGCGACACGGTGCGTTCCGGCATCGTCCTTGGACTCGGCACCCGGTTACAGGTCTTACAGAACGAGGCTGTGCGGGACATCATCAGCCGCAGCGATATCGATCTCACGGCGCCAGGCAAGCGCAAATGCGCCTACTTCGTCATACTCAGCGATCAGGACGCAACGATGGCGTTTCTGTCCTCGCTGTTCTTTTCGTTTCTATTCATCAAGTTGGTGCGCTATGCCGACAGCACGCCGGAGCTGCGCTGCAAAGTTCCGGTCAACCTCATCTTCGATGAGTTCAACAATGTGGGCAAGCTCGGCAGCGCAGCGGACGGTTCGGATTTCGCCCGTACGCTCAGCGTTATCCGCAGCCGTGCGATCTATGTGATGCTGGCCGTGCAGAGCCTCGGTCAGCTCCAGAACCGGTATCCCAACAATCTCTGGGCGGAGATCGTCGGCAACCTGGACGTGCAGCTCATGCTGGGCTGTACCGATGAGGTCAGCGCCGAGTACTTCTCCGCGCGGAGCGGTGATATGTCGGTGGAGATCAACTCCACCATGACCGTGCGCAAGACCATTGCCGTAGCGCAGGTCATCCCCCAATACCGTCAGACGGAGGGCCAGGGGCGCAGACGGCTGCTGACTCCGGACGAGGTGCTGCGCATCCCAAACGAGGAACTGCTGGTGGTCATCCGAGGACACAATGTCCTGAAACTGAAAAAATTTGATTATGCTGACCACCCGCTGGCCAAGGAATTGACTCCCGTCAGCATTCTTGACTACACACCCCCGCACGCGGCAGCGCCTTTTCTCCAGACCGAGACGACTTTGCCACACGCAGTGTCTGAGGAGCGGCCGCACACATCGTCCATACCCTCAAAACGCAGAACTCTGTACAGCTCCGCGAAACCGCCGAGCGAGTTTTGAACTCAATGCTTTAACTAAAAAGCTGACATTTAACTTTAGTGATGTTGTAATGCTGAAAGATAGTTAAATTGGTGGCGAGCAACTGGACTATATCACAAAACACCGAGCGTATCGGCAATACGGACAGACTAACAAATAAAACACATTATCGGCAGATGAGCGTCTCAGAAATGGGACGCTCTTTTTATATTCAAACAAAAGAAACGGAGGATCAAACAATGGCAACGAAAAAAACGGCGGTGATCCCGGAAGAAGAAATTCTTGCGGCCGCAACGGAAGAAAACATCAATGAACACTCATTACATCAGACTGAAACCGAACCTGAGCCGGATAGAGTGCTTAGCGCTGAAGGGGCGCCCGGAGACGCTGATCTCATCGACATTTGCCAGACTGATTCCGAATCTGCGAATCCCGAAGGGATGCCGATCGAAGACGCCGCGCGCAACACCCCGGAAGCACCGGTATCCCAGACCGGATCGGGCACTGAACTTCCTGGAGAATTTCCGGCCGGATCCGATGAATTAACTGCGCCGGAAGCTCCGGTGTCCCAGACCGATTCCGACTTGGAGGAGAAAAAACCTGAAGAGAGCCCGCCGGCCCGCCGAACCAGAAAACCAAGAGCCAAGAAAAGTGAGTCTGACACAGCAGCGGCAGAACCGCCCGGGGATGCATCCGACGGCGTCGAATCTCCGGAGAAGAAGCCTCGCAGGCGCGCCGCTGCCAGACCGGCGTCGCCGGTGGTATCCATCGACGAGCGCCCCAGTGTGGAAACGGAAGCGGACAAAGCCCGCAACGATTTGCTGGACCTGGTAGAATCCTTAAAGACCAAGCGGATCCTGACCGGGACCATTCAAGGCATCGAACGCCCCGCTGACCATCCCTCTCGTTCTCTTGCAGTCATTTATCATGGCGATATCAAGGTAATCATTCCTGCGGAGGAGGCGGTGGAGCCGCCGGAGGATTTCCGTGGCAGGCTTCCGGAGGATGTGCTGCACTATATGGTCACCAAACGCCTGGGGGCGGAGGTGGATTACATCATCAAGGGCATCGACGCCAAGGCGGGCGTTGCAGTCGGCAGCCGTCTTGAGGCTATGTCCGCTAAGCGCCGCGCGTACTATTTCGGTACAGACCGGGATGGAAACAATCTGCTCTACGAAGGTATCTGTGCGGAAGCTCGCGTCGTATCCGTCATTCGTGCCGGCATCTTCGTGGATCTGTTTGGCCTGGAGGTCTACATCCCGCTTCGCGAGCTGAGCTACCAACGCATGCTGGATGCGCAGGACAGTTTTCAGCCCGGGCAGCGCATTCTGGTTAAGATCCTGAGCATCGACCGCAGTGACCGAACCAGTATCCGGGTCAACGCCTCCATCAAGCAGGCCGGCGAGAATCCCTATGAAAAGGCGCTGCGGCGTTATTCTGTGGGCAACCGCTATGTAGGTACTGTCAGTATGGTGGACATGAACGGCGTGTTCGTCTCACTGGACGGCGGCATCGACTGTCTGTGCAGCTATCCTAAGCGCGGGCGCCCGCCCAGAGGCTCTCGCGTAACGGTACGGATTCTGGGCATCAACAACGAATCCAATCGGATCTGGGGCGCAATCACACACATCGCTACCCCGAGATGACTGGAGCGAACAGAAAATGACAAGGAGGTTGAACAACTATGCTTGATTACGATCTGACCCGCGCAGAGCAGGTCAGAAGAACGGATCTTGCGCAAAAAGCCCGCAGAATGATCCTGTCCCACATGAAGGTGGAGGCGCAGGACGAAACTTCGCTGACGCTGGATCACCGCGGCTACTATATGCAGATCTCGTTCTCGCCGCTGCACCCGCTGCTGGTCGTCTGCCTGGCTAAGGCGATCCGAAACCCGGATGGCGCACGAAAACAGCAGCTTGCCAACGAACTGAACCTGCACAGCGTGTTGGGCAGCCACGCCATCAACGAGGACGTCGGCTGTTATTCCTATCGCGCTACCCACTGGCTGGATACGGAGCTCACGCCGGAACGGTTCTTTGAAATACTCAGCCGCTGCGTTGACGAAGCGGACCGTGGCTATTTCAATCTGGCAGGATGAGCATATTGCTGTAATGCTCAGTGCATATCCGCGTACCGGACAAACCCACCGCCTCCCGGCAGTACCCGGGGAAAAGTCTCAAGCGAGAGCCGGGAGCCATACTGCGACACTCCGGAGTACACCTTACAGCCGTCAAGCCCTCCGGAATCAGAACCGGCCATACTCAAAGAGCCGGCCATGAACGAACCTCATTTGCGCGAAACTGCGGCGTTGGAGTTGGTTTCACCTATGACTCTACCGCAACGGGACGCCGGGATACCCCCATTATCGCCGGAGATATCCATCCATCCGGCGCGGGATATCAAATCGTGGCTGGAACTGTACGCAGCAGACGGCATCATATATTTCTGCGTTTGGGCGCAGCTGAGAACAGAAGCACGATACGATCTGTATATCGGCTGCACCTGAGCCAAACCACATCACGCAGCGAGAAGCGCATCGGAAACGGTGCGCTTCTTTGCTGCAAAAAACAGGAGGTAAAGGACCGATGAAACGTAAAACGCTCAAGAAAGCCCTTTCGGCATTCTTGTCCCTGCTCATGTGCATGATGACGCTTTTGTCTATCAGCACCCCTGTGTTTGCCGCAACGACGGTAGACGCTTACATGGTGGATTTCCCACGCGACGGTGACAGCAACTACTCTGCGACGGCGTGGGGCCACTCTGCCACGTCTCTGATGGGCGGTTGGCGGTTTCTCAACAGCAAATACACAACGGTGCATAGCATCGGCACCTATAACGGTCAAGTCTCGTATTGCATCGAGCCCGGCATCGGGCAAAATGCCGGCGATACTCTCTCCCACAAGGATGAGACATTTTGGGAAAACTACCCCAGCCATCTCAATCCGACCATTTCCCCGGATACCATCAAGGTCCTGCTTGGCCGGATCATGCAGTATGGCTATCAGGGCAATGTATCCACATCCTGGCGTTCTCAGAACGCTTCGGATGCAGCTGCGTTAAGCCATATAATCGCTACACAGCTGCTGGTCTGGGAGACGGTTGTCGGCGAGCGTGACGCAAGCTTCAACAAGGTGGATCCCTCCGGCTATGGGAAGAGCGCGGTTTGGAGTTATATCCGGGACGAGCATCCGCTTCGCAGCCAAATCCGCTCCTATTATAATTCCATGGCCACCAGCGTGCAGAGTCACGCAGAGATCCCCAGCTTCTGCGCACGAAGCATTGGCAGCGCACGCAGTTATGAACTCAAATACGACGGCACGCGATATACCGTGACACTGACGGATACCAATGGAGTGCTGTCGAATTTCTCGTTCAGCTCCTCGGAACCCGGAATCAGCTTCTCCCGAAGCGGGAACCGCCTGACAATCACCTCCGACATGCCGATTGCAGGCGATATCCGCGTAAGCGCCAGCAAGACCAACGGCGTGCGAAGCGGTGTGGTCGTCTGGACGGACGGCAATAAAGGCGGCGGCATTCAGGACGTTGTCACCTACGGCGAAAACGTGTCAGACCCTGTCAGCGCCTATCTTCGGCTTGAGATGGAGGCGCTCGGCACCATGCACCTGGTCAAGACCAGCGAGGATGGCGTTGTGGCCGGCATTTCTTTCACGATCTCCGGCAACGGAATCACCAAGACTGTGACTACCGGTCGCGACGGTACGATTGACGTATCCGAGCTCATGGCCGGCACCTATACCGTAACAGAAGCGGACATTGAGCGTTATACGCCCCAGACTTCACAGCAGGTCACCATTGTCGGTGGGCAGACCTCGACCGTGACCTTCAACAACGTGCTCAAACGCGGTGCATTGGAGGTGACCAAGACTTCGGAAGACGGATTCGTTGAGGGCGTAAAGTTTCGCTTGTACGGCAAATCCCTTTCCGGCCTGAACGTCGATGAGTATGCGGTAACGGACTCCACCGGCGTGGCTAAGTTCCGTAATGTCCTGATTGGCGGCCCATATACCATCGAGGAGGTGGATACGGCCGTTCGTTACGTTATCCCTGATCCCCAGTCGGTATCTATCCAGTGGAACCGGGTTGCAGAGCGCAGCTTTGCCAATATCCTCAAAAAGTTTACCGTGACCGTAACCAAGACGGATGCAGAAACCGGAACACCGCAGGGCGACGCCACGCTGTCAGGCGCTAAATACGGGATCTACAAGGGCGGGAAGCTTGTCGATGTGTATTACACAGACGCCAAAGGTCAGTTCACCAGCAAAGAGTATATCTGTGATACCGACTGGACGATCCGTGAAATGGAACCCTCAGAGGGGTACCTCCTCGATACGACGGAACATGCCGTTGGTGCAGCGCCCGGTCAGTATAAGGTTGAACACAATACAACGGCTAACGCCGTGACCGAAACGGTAATCAAGGGCAGCATCCGCCTGATCAAGCATATTGATGCGGAACTGGAAACCCCCAAGAATATGCCGACCCCGCAGACAGAAGTCGAGATCCCCGCAGCAATGGAACCCACTGCGCCGGAAGGCTCCGCATATTTTGTTAGCCCGGACGCCGCCGAACCGGCAGCGGGAGAAACCCCAATGCCCAATCAAGCCGACACGGAAACGCCGGCCGAGTCTGAGCCGGAAGCAGCCGATACGCTGATTCCCGGTCAGAATGAAGCGAAGCCAGAACCCGAAAACGGATCTGTACCGGCGGCGGAGTTCAACCCCTCCGGCAATGCAGGCATTATCGAGCAGCCGGAAGCAGGCGCGATGTTCCAGCTTTATATCTCAAGTGCCGGAAGCTATGACGCAGCCAAAGATGGCGAGCGAGATCTGCTCGTGACGGATGAAAACGGCGTAGCGCTTTCCAAGGATCTGCCTTACGGCCGCTATACCGTACACCAAATCGAGGGACAGGAAGGACAGGCCTTTGTTCCGGACTTCACCGTATTCATCAGCTCCAACGGACACCTGTACTCCTATATCCTGAACAACCAGACCATCACCAGTTTTATCCGCGTGGAAAAACGCGATGCTGAGACCGGAAAGATTATTCCGGCAGCAGGCATCGGTTTTCAGGTCAGAGACCTGACCTCCGGCGAACTGATTTCACAGACCGTCTATTATCCGGCGCCAGTGACCATCTCCACATTCTATACCGCAGACGATGGCACGCTTATGCTCCCCTGCGAGCTGCCCTACGGCCGCTATGAGCTGATCGAGGTGACAACCTGCCATGGCTATGTGCTGGATACCGCCCCGGTTCCGTTTACCGTGGATGGGTCAGAGGCTGTCGTGACAGTTACAAAGTCCAACATGGCGCAAAAAGGCGTCATCCGTATCCAAAAGACCGGCGAGGTCTTCAGCAGCGTTGTAAACGAGGGATCCATCTTCCGGCCTGTATATGAGAATACCGGACTTCCGGGAGCAGTCTTTGATATTGCTGCTGCGGAGGATATTTACACCCCTGACGGAACCTTGCGTGCAAAGGCCGGAGACATCGTAGACACCGTCACCACGCAATCGGACGGCATGGCTGCCAGCAAGGCACTCTACCTTGGCAAGTATGTGATCACCGAGAAGCAAGCTCCGCACGGCATGGCGCTTCAGACCGAAGCGCATACGGTTGAACTGGTATATGCCGGTCAGGAGGTCACGGTCACCGAGCTTCGGGCAGATATGTACAATGAACGCCAGCGTGTGGAGATCAGTCTGGTAAAAACCATGGAAACGGATAAGCTGTTCGGCATTGGGCAAAGTGACGAGCTCTCGCACGTAACATTCGGCCTTTATGCTGCGGAGAAGCTTGTGGCAGCCGATGGCAGCAGCATCCCGCAGGACGGCCTGATCGAGATGGTGTCCTTGAATAAAGACGGAAAAGCGACGTGCAAGACGGATCTCCCCTTTGGACGCTTCTACCTGCAGGAGATCTCTACCGACAGCCATTACCAGCTTGGCGATACGAAGTATCCGGTGTCGTTTGACTACGCCGGGCAAGACAAGAAGCTTGTCAAGCTGGTTGCCAACGAGGGCGCAGTAATTGAGAATAAGCTGATCTACGGCTCCGTTTCGGGTCTGAAGGTTGATGCAAACGATAAGCCACTCTCCGGTGCAGTCATGGGTCTGTTTACTGCATCCGAAACGAGATTCACGAAGGATACCGCACTGCTGACAGCCGTATCCGCCGAGGATGGCAGATTCCGCTTCGAAAAGATCCCCGCCGGCAACTGGCTCATGCGCGAGATCGAGCAGCCCAAGGGCTTCGTTCTGAGCGAAGAGCTGTTCCCGGTAACGGTCAAGGAGCAGGGACAGGTCATTGAGATCAAGATTGCAAACAAACTTATCCGCGGCAGCGTCACACTGACAAAGTATGACGCAGACTATCCCGAGAATAAACTCAGCGGCGCGGTATTCGAGGTCTACCGTGATGTTAACGGGAACAAGGCGCTGGACAAGGACGATGTATTGCTCGGCACCATGGAGGAGTCCTCTGCCGGCGTTTACTGGATGAAGAATCTGGAGTACGGCGGCGTACTGGTAAGGGAGAAAACCGCACCGGAGGGCTTTATTCCGGACGAGAAAGCCTACTATGTGGAGATCGATACCGACGGAAAAACCTACACCGTTGAGAACGAAGCCGGAAAGGGCTTTATCAACCATGCTCTGAAGGGCTCCCTCAAGATTATTAAGACCGCCAGCGACGGAAAGAAAGAGGGCTTTGCGTTCCGCATCACCGGCGCCAACGGCTACGATATGACGTTTACGACCGACGCCAAGGGCGAAATCTTCATTGAGAAGCTGCGCGTCGGCGAGTATACCGTCACGGAGTTGAAAAACAGCGCCAGCGAAGGGTACAAGATCGCAGACCCCGTCAAGATCACGCTTGTTGCAAATGAAACGCTGACGGTAAAGATCCATAACGACAAGACGAAGGTGGATGTTCCCAAAACTGGAGACAACGCCGATCTTATGCTTTGGATCTCACTGCTCGGGCTTGCGGCGGCAGGAGTAGGCTGCACAGCGTTTTTCTACCTGAAAAAGCGCAGAACAGGCAAGCATATTGCCGTGAAGAAGTAAATAACACCAATCCGGGGATACGCTTGAACGCGCATCCCCGGATTCGTTACGGAGGAACGATATGAAAAACGACAGGCGCAGAAGAAATCGGCCGCGGAACCGTGAGAAGAAGGGCGTCAAGCAGTCCCCGGGCCAGGAATGCCGGCACGTATGGTCGGACGGCGTATGCCTTAAATGCGGGTGCTTGCAGCAAAACCCACGCTCAAACAGCGAAAAACTGCCCGCAGGACAAAATCCTGCGGGCAGTATAGATCTCAGAGATAGTTGATGGGAAGAGCATGACCGAAGCTTTTTACAAAATCAGTCTGGCGTAAACGCAAGTTGCTCCACCCGGCTGTGCCCGCCGCCGGAGAGCTTATACAAGAAGCCGAAAGCATCCATGTCTTTCTCCTGTGGGCCGATGGGTTTTTTCATCCCCAGCGGACATGGTGTCCCTTTCTCAGTTATTGCCGGTGATGAACGCAGCATGGAAAGAGCATTGCAATCAGAATTCTTCATGCTATAATATACCCACATCACTCGTGAGACTATGACTGACTGCGCCCAGACCAAAGGATAATTGGTGCACGGTTGTAAACGGGTGCAGAAGGAGGAATAAAGTCTATGACAAAGAAAGAGCTTGTCGCTTATGTGGCTGAAAAGGCCAATCTCAGCAAAAAGGACGCGGAAATAGCGGTCAATTCCGTATTTGACGGTATCACGGAAGCACTGAAAACCGACGGCAAGGTCCAACTGGTCGGCTTCGGCAGTTTTGAAGTGAAGGAGCGCGCCGCGAGGATGGGCAAAAACCCGGTTACCGGTGAAACGATCGAGATCCCGGCCGGCAAAGCCCCTTCCTTTAAGGCGGGAAAGGCGCTCAAGGACACGATCAAGTAAAAACAAAATACAGCATCAGAGAGGACGGCTTGAGAGATCAGGCCGTCTTTTTCTATGCAAATTACAGGAGGTCATTATGAAAAAGATGAAAACAGGCATCGGCGTAATGCTGGCGCTATTGTGCTGCATCCTCATGTGTACAGGCGTTGTCTATGCTACCGGCGATGACACGGACGGCACGGAGCTTCAAGTCGCGCAGCCCGTCATCCTTGAGGTACAGCTTGGCCCCCAATGGGCGGGTGTTGAATTCCAACTCAAAACGGATGTAGGCCTTTATCCGGGCACGATTGCCGTGGGGCAGGACGGGATTTTACGAACCGAGCTGGGCAATAGCGGCAGCTACGTCCTTTCTTGCCTGACTCTAAATGCCGCCGTGCCGGCGCCGGGCGATATCCCAAGTCCTGATGTGACGCAACAAGAACAGGAGCCGCTGACAACAGACAGTGCGGAGAACGCGGACGCCGCTTCGCAGAATGTGCAAGAACAGGATTCGGGCCGTCCTACCGTCGGCGGGATTCCCGTGATGCACATTATCCTGTTTGGCGGAGGGCTCCTTCTTGCGGCAGGTTCGCTGGTCGCCATGCGCTTTATTCGGAACCGGCGCCCATCAGAACGCTCGCCGTATGATCCGGACGATGAGGACGATGACGAGGATGATTACGAATATTGACATCGCCATTTTGGAGAGCGCGGGCAGTTTAGAGAGGTGTATCTTTCCACCAGACTGGTTCTGAATAGCAAAATGCAAAACTTTTAGAAATATCATAATAAAATAATTAAAAATATTACCTAAAGGCTTGACTTTTGGATCCTGATATGCTAAGCTGTAACCGTGGCAGGGGCTTGCACTCAGGCTTTCAGTACTTCGGAAGAGCTCCCGGAGTTAGACTCTCCCCGCGGGAGAGAAACTGTTACGGATTTGCGCACTGAGCGATCCATACGGTGCAAGCCACAACTGAACTCATTGGCCGGAAAGCTGCTTTGATGACAGGAACGTGCTTGGTATGTAGAAACCGACTTTGCCGTCCTTGGTTTTCATGCAGTTTTCCGGCCTTTCTCTATATCCTGACGGAGGTGAAAGGACCGTGAAACACAAGAAAAAGAAGAAAGGAATCAACCCGTCCGCCATGCGCTGTCAGTATTGCGGCGGCACCGTTGTACTGCGCTCCGCAGACGGCATCTACCATGAGAACCACAGCCATACCATGCTCTATGTTTGCAGCAATTATCCGCAGTGTGACGCTTATGTCCGCACCCATCCGGGCACGAATATCCCCGTCGGCACATTGGCTAACCGCGAGCTGCGCACGCTTCGGAATCAGGCGCACCACTATTTCGACCAACTATATCTAAGCGGTTTGATGAGTAAGCAGGACGCCTACCTGTGGCTGGCAGGGCTTCTGCAGGTACCGCTTTCCAAAGCGCACATTGGCTTTCTCGGTGAATATTACTGCAACGAGGTCATCGCCGAAAGCAAGAAGCTCCTGGAGCGGCGCAGGAAACAACAGCCGGCCGGATTTCGCCCATGCAAAGGAGGCGAAGCATCATGACGCTTACACAACCCCAGCAGAGAAAAGTGGAGCAAAACCTCGGGCTGGTCGGGAAGGTGATCAAGGACAAGGTCCATAATCCCGGTCAAAACAGCATCTACAGTTACGATGACCTCTATCAGATCGGCTGCATTGGCCTCTGCAAGGCGGCATACAGCGATAAAGGCGGATGCTTCTCTACGTACGCATACAGGCTAATCTGGAACGAGATATGCACGGCGTTGATCTATGCCAACCGCCGGGCGGCAAAGGAGTGCGAACTGATCCCGGAGGTGCTCGGGAAAGAAGATAGTTTAGACGAGCATCACGAACTGAGTATGATACTCGACCGGCTGGAGGCCAACGCTTCCGAGGCGATGGCGAAAGGCATCCGGGCGATCCGTCTCAGCGCCGAAGGCTATTCCCACGCGGAAATCGGCAGCATACTCGGGGAAAGCGACAAATGTGTCGCCGCCCGAATCTCCCGCACCAGGAAATATCTCAGGTCGCATCCGGACCTTTCGGCATTCTGATTTATGCACAATTGAAAACGATACAGCAAACCCTCCCTCCCCAGTATAAACACTGCGGAGGGAGGGTTTTGCGTTTTGGAGGAAGTTATGAAACTCTTCAAGAATAACCGCTGGCTGCTTATCCCGATCCTGTCCTCACTCCTGCTGCTTGTCCTTATGAAAACAGTGCTCTTTCTCGGATATGTCCCGACTGAGTCTATGGAACCGGCACTGAAGAAAGACTCATTTATTCTGGGGACACGGCTGTACAGAGATTTGACCGATGGGGATATTATCATCTTTGAGCGGGATGGGAGGCTGCTTGTAAAGCGAATTACGGCATCCGGCGGCGAAGCTGTCATTCGGAATGGCATTACGCTGATTGTGCCGGAAAACTGTTATTACGTTCAGGGCGACAATGCCAACCACTCCTATGATTCCCGCTTCTGGTCGGACCCGTTTGTAAAGGAGAGCAGCATAAAGGCAAAGCTGCTGGGCTGATTCTTTATAAGCGCCATCGCCGCCTGCTCCGGGACGCTGAAAAAATCGTCCCTGTGGGTTTCCGGCAGGTCAAGGGCTATGCCGCTTATGTCCCACTGTGTATCACATAGCGGCAAAACTCGTCCTCGTCAAGATGGGAGGAGATAAGCTCTCTGCTCTCTGCTTTTTCCTTCAAAATACTTGTGCCCACATATGTGTCCTTACAGTTGATAGTATGCACCCCAGATTACCTTCCCCTATACAGTCTAGTATATAGACCTTTGCTCCTGGCGTTCTTTATAGATCGTCTACCAGTGCGGTGCTCTTGGCGTAGGCGGTGCTGCGCGCCTCAAAGAAATCCGTCTTGACCATGTTGGCGTCGGCGTACTGGCTGACCCATGCCATGCTCTCCGGCTCGTGCTCGAAGCCGGGATACAGCGCCGGATACCCGAGACTCGTCCAGCGGAGATTGCCGAGGTAGCGGATATAATCTGTGACCATCCGGCGGTTCAGCCCCGGCACCTCGTCCCCGATGACATAATGCCCCCACGCGATCTCCTGTTCCACGCCCTCCAGCATCATTTCCCGAAGCGCCTGCACGTTTTCCGCCGTGAACAGCTCCGGCTGCTCCTTCTGTAGCTCCAAAATAATGTTGCGAAATAGCCACAGGTGGGTGTTCTCGTCCCGGTTAATGTAGCGGATCTCCTGCGCCGAGCCGGGCATCTTGCCATTGCGGGAAAGGTTGTAGAAGAACATGAAGCCACTGTAAAAATAGATGCCCTCCAAAATGAAGTTGGCCATCATCACGCGCAGCAGCGTAGGGGCGTCCTTTTGCTCCTGGAACTCGTTGTAGCAGTTCCCGATGAAGGTGTTGCGCCGCAGAAGGTGCTCGTCGGTCTTCCACTGGTAGAGGATGTCGTTGCGCTCCACGGGGGAGCAGATGGTGTCCAGCATATAGCTATAGCTCTGGGAGTGGACGCACTCCTGAAACGCCTGAATGGAGAGGCAGAGATTGACCTCGTTGGCGGTGACATACGCGCCGATGTTGGGCAGATTCGCCGTCTGGATGGAGTCCAGAAAGACGAGAAAGCTTAAAATTTTGTCGTAGGCCGTGCGCTCGGCGGGCAGCAGGCGGGGATAGTCCTTCACATCCTGCGAGAGATTGATCTCCTCCGGAATCCAGAAGTTGTTCATGGCCTGCCGGTACCAGTCGCTGACCCACGGATACTTCATGTTGTTGAAATCGTTGAGGTTTGTTGTGTTGCCGCCAATCATACGCCGCAGGCGCACGTCGATGTCACCCTCCGGATTAAAAAGTGGCTTTTTCTTCAGTTCTACCATGGTACTGCTCCTCCCTATGACGCGCAGCTTTCGCAGTCCTCCACCTCAAGGGACTTGCTGCGGATGTAGTAGATCGTCTTGACGCCGCTGTGCCACGCATCCAGATACAGCGCCAGTACCTGCCGCATGGTGTAGTCGTTGGTGATATACAGGTTCATGCTCTGCGCCTGATCGATGTGCCGCTGGCGCACGCCTGCGGCTCGCACCGACCAGCTTTGGTCGATGAGGGGAGCCGCCTTATAGTACCACCAGGTATCCAGCGACAGCTCCGGGGCCACGCGGGGCAGGATGCTGCCCTTCTTCTCCTCTAAAAAGAAGCGCCTCATGACAGGGTCAATCCCGGCGGAGGTGCCGGAGAGGATAGAGGTGCTGGAGGTGGGAGCGATGGCCAGCAGGTAGGCGTTGCGCATTCCCTGCGCCGCCACCGTTTCGGCAAGCTCCCGCCACTTGTCGGAGGCGTAGCCCCGCTTCTCAACATACGCGCCGGTCTGCCAGTCGCTGCCCTCAAACAGCGCATAGCAACCCTTTTCCCGTGCCAGTGCCGTGTCCGCCCGGATGGCGGCATAATTGATGCGCTCAAACACCGCGTCGGCGAAGGCGAGGTGCTCCTCGCTCTCCCAGCGGATGCCGCGCTTTGCCAGCATGTGGTGATAGCCGCTGACGCCAAGTCCAATGCTGCGGTATTTGTGGTTCGTGAGCCGGGCGTATTCCAGCGGGTAGAAGTTCAGGTCGATGACGTTGTCCAGTGCCCGCACCGCCGTCTCCACCGTGCGCTCCAAGTAGGCATCGTCCTCCACGGGAAGATTTCCGAGGGAGAGGCTGGCCAGATTGCAGACCACGAACTCGCCGGGGCGGGTGACCGTCACCACCACCGTATCGCCGTTTTCCGTCTGTACCGAGGTGCTGATATGCTCAATGGGCGCCATATTCTGGGCAATCTCCGTGCAGAGGTTGGAGCAGTAGATCATGCCCGCATGGCCGTTGGGGTTCATGCGGTTGACGGTGTCGCGGTTAAAGGCGAAGGGCGTGCCGGTCTCTACAGCCGAGCGCAGCACCAGCCGCACGATGTCCTTTACGGTGACGGTGCGCTTTTCGATGCGGGGGTCGCTGACGCAGTCCAGATACCGCTTCTCCCACTCCTCGCCCCAATAGTCCTCCAGTGCGTAGCCCTTGACGGTGAGAATCTCATGTGGACACATGAGCTGCCACGGCGCGTCAAGATTTTTCTCCGCCAATTTCCAGAACAGATCGGGATAGCACACGGCAGGAAACACGTCGTGCGCCTTCATGCGGTCGTCGCCGTTGTTGGTGCGCAGCTGCAAAAACTCAGGGAGATCCTTGTGCCACGCATCTAAGTAGACCGCCACTGCGCCCTGCCGCATGCCCAGCTGATCCACGGCAACGGCAGTGTCGTTCACCAGCCGGATCCAGCGGATGACGCCGCCCGCCGCCCCCTGAAAGCCCCGAATGGCGCTGCCGGTGGCCCGTACCTTGCCAAAGTACAGCCCCATGCCTCCACCGAACTTGGACACCTTTGCAAAATTGTCAACGGAGCGGTAGATGCCGTCCAGACTGTCCGGCACCGTGTCGATAAAGCAGCTGGAAAGCTGGTGATGGGGCTTTCGCGCGTTGGACATGGTGGGGGTGGCCATGGTGACCTCCATGCGGCTGAGCATATCGTAAAACCGCCTGACCCAGTCCATGCGGCCGGAGGCCTCATTTATGGCAAGGTGGAGCGCGATGCCCAGGAACATCTCCTGCGGCGTTTCCAACGGCTCACGGCTGCGGGACTGGATGACGTATCTCTTGAGCAGCAGGTCAAGGCCGGAATAGGTGAACAGTGTGTCCCGCTCCGGGCATAGAAAGCCCTCCGCAGTGTCGATCTCCTCACGGGAATAGCGGGCGAGGATATAGTCGCCGTACAGCCCCTTATCCGTCAGATAGCGGAGCTTTTCATACAGGCCTTTCACACCGCGCTCTGTCCACCGCGAGGCATTGCGCTTGGAAAAGGTGTGATTCAAAAGCCGTGCCGCGATAAACTCCCATTTGGGTGCCTCCACTGTGGTCAGCTCCACCGCCGCCTTGGTAAGGGCTTCCATCTTCGCATCCGTGGTCATGGCGGGCTTGCAGAAGCTCTCAAATTTCAGCTGCAAGGTGCTGAGGGGATAAACCTCTTCCTCGAAATCCTTCTGGATCTGCCGTAGGACGTCCTCAAGGGCATCATCCCCCACCTCGCGGGCGAGGTCTGCGCGGACGCGGCGCAGGGCGGCGCGCTTTTCACGGTACAGGATATATGCCTTTGCCACCTCATAGTGTCCGCACTCCATGAGTACGCGCTCCACCTCGTCCTGTACGCGTTCCACGGTCAGCCCACCGTTTTCCGGTAGGCGCTTGAGGACGACCGACAGCATTTCATCGAGCACCCGGTCGTCTAGCTCCTGCGCTTGGCCGGAAAATGCCTTTTTCATGGCGTTCAGGATCTTTTCTTCTTGGAACGGGACAACTTCGCCCGTTCGTTTTCTGATATTCATCGGTGACCTCCTTCACATTAACCATCAATTTGCTCCATAACATCAAAATGGTTTTTCTCGTACCGGATAAGCCCGTCCCGCTGCATGAGGGACAGCTCGTTGGAAAGCGCGCTGCGCTCTACGCTGAGATAATCCGCCAGCTGCTGGCGGTTGTAGGGAATATCAAAGGAATAGCTGCCGGTGCGCTTGATGCACTCCGAGAAGTAGGACAACAGCCGCTTTCGAATGGACTTGGGGCCGGTGTGCAGCACCCGGCGGGAGAGCTGCAAATTTTTCTCCGAGCAGAGCGTCAGCAGGTTCCGCACAAGCCGTACATGGCGCGGGCAGACATTGGCGCAGGGTTCCAGTACGCGCCTGATATTCAGCAGCAGCGCTCGCGTATCCTCGGCGGCGGTCACGTTGACCATCAGCGGCTCGCCCGGCACGCAGGCGTACGCCTCCGCAAAGACGCCGCCGGGGCCGATGCTGCTCAGGACGCTGTTATTGCCCCACACGTCTCCCATTTCAATGATGACCCGGCCGGAGAGCACCACGCCGATCTGCTCCGTGGCAACCCCCTCCGGGAAAATAATCTCGCCCTTTTGAAAGGCGTGCTCCTTCGCGTGCAGGCAACCGAGCATTTCCTCAATGTCCGACGGCTCCATTCCGCGAAAAAGCCGTGTGTTTGCTAAATTGATCTGCATATTTTTTTGCCTCCGTGTTGGTGTGCCAACGGACTTTCATAAATTATGATAGTAGAATAAAATCACAAAGTCAAGAGAAACCGCAAGGGGGTATCAAAATGATTCGAAGGATCATCCAGATCGATCAGGAAAAATGCAACGGCTGCGGTGCCTGCGCCGAGGCGTGTCACGAGGGCGCCATCGCCATGGTAGACGGCAAGGCGCAGCTGATGCGGGACGATTACTGCGACGGCTTGGGTGACTGCCTGCCCACCTGCCCCACCGGGGCCATCACCTTTGTGGAGCGGGAGGCGGCGGCCTATGACGAGCAGGCCGTCATGGAGAACAAGCAGCGGAAAATGCAGAAAGAGGGCATGACCATGCCCTGCGGCTGCCCTGGCAGCCAGTCCCGGAATATTCAGCGCGAGGCCGCGCCCGCCGCGGAAGCACCCCGCGCTGAACAGGCAAGCCGCCTGTCCCAGTGGCCGGTGCAGATCAAGCTGGTGCCGGTGAACGCGCCCTATTTTGACGGGGCGCGGCTCCTCATCGCCGCCGACTGCACCGCCTACGCTTACGCCGCCTTCCACGAGCAGTTCATCAAGGGACACATCACGCTGGTGGGCTGTCCCAAGCTGGACAGCGTGGACTATTCCGAAAAGCTGACGGAGATCATCCGGGAGAACAATATCAAAATCGTCACCATCGTGCGGATGGAGGTGCCCTGCTGTGGCGGGCTGGAACTGGCGGCGAAAAAGGCGCTCCAGCAGAGTGGGAAATTCATTCCGTGGCAGGTGGTCACCGTGACAGTGGACGGCCGGTTGGTGGAAGAATAACAAAATCATTAGAAAAAGAAAGGAAGAATCACGATGAAGTATGTATGTAGCGTTTGCGGCTGGGAATACGACGAGAGCGCAGGTTATCCGGAGGGCGGCATCGCCCCCGGTACGCCCTGGAGCGAGGTGCCGGAGGATTTTGAGTGCCCCCTGTGCGGCGTGGGTAAGGATTCCTTCGAAGAGGCGTGAGCTTTCTGCAAGAGAGGCAAAGACTATGAGTTATGAAAACTGGAAGGACAAAATCGGCACATTCGAAGTGATGGACGTGCGGGGCAAAAAGATGGACTTCTTCCCCGCATTGAAGGCAAAGGCTGCCGCGCTGAAAAACGGCGAAGGACTGCATATCATCCAGACCTTTGAGCCGCATCCGCTGTACGCTGTCATGGAGGGTTTGGGCTACGAGCACCACACCGAGCAGCGGGGTGAGGCGGAGTTCCATGTCTGGTTCTGCCGTGTGGAGAAGAAGGAAGGCGACAGCTCCGCCCCCTTCAAGCCGCTGGCCCTTTTGAACTATCCCATGATCGACGAAAAGCTGGGGCAGATCGCCGTGGATTTTTGGGAGACCACATGGCAGAGCGAGAAGCGCGTACTGCCCTACGAAACGCGGCTGCTGCTGTCCCTGACCAACGCAGTGGGCGCAGGCCGGATGCGGCAGGCGGCGCGGGAGCTGGTAAAGGCATATATCCACGGCGTGGAAAGTGCCGCGCTGGACGACGTGTTCGAGCTGCTGGCATGGAATCAGGGCATCGGTTTTTTCAGCAGCGAGATCGGCCCCTCGGCACTGTTTCAGGCGTACAAGCTCATTAAAAACGGCGAGAAGCAGGGCAAGTCCCGGGAGGATATCTGCAGCGCGCTGCGCGAGAAATTCGGAGAGAAGAACCCGGAGATGCAGGTTCTGAACTAAAAAGCAGAAGGAGACGAACGACAATGGATAACAGGATGTTTTGTTTTCAGTGTGAGCAGACGGCGCTCTGCACCGGCTGCACAGGAAAGGCAGGTGTCTGCGGCAAGAGTGCCGATGTGGCGAACTTGCAGGACGAGCTGACAGACGCGCTCATTGGTCTGGCTCGCGCCGCTGACGGCGATACGCTGGCAACGCCAAATACTTGGCGGCTGATGATCGAGGGCTTGTTCACCACCGTCACCAATGTGAACTTTAACGAAAAGACTATCCGGGATTTGATTGACCGGGTACATGCGGAAAAGGCACGGCTGGTGCCCAACTGCTATAGCTGCACCTCTCGCTGTGGGCGGAACGACGACTATGACATGCACCTGCTTTGGAGCGCACAGGAGGATGTGCGCAGTCTAAAATCTCTGATCCTTTTTGGTGTGCGTGGCATGGCGGCGTACGCCTATCACGCCATGGTGCTGGGCTATACGGACGACGCTGTGAACCGCTTCTTTGCCAAGGCGCTGTTTGCCGTGGGCGAGGACTGGGGCATGGACGAGCTGCTGCCCATCGTGATGGAGGTGGGCGAGAAGAACCTCCAGTGCATGGCGCTGCTGGATAAGGCCAACACCGAGACCTACGGCACGCCCACGCCCGTGACCGTCCCGCTGACGGTGGAGAAGGGGCCGTTCATCGTCATCACCGGCCATGATCTCCACGACCTGAAGCTGCTGCTGGAGCAGACGGCGGGCAAGAGCGTGAATATCTACACGCACGGCGAAATGCTGCCAGCCCACGGCTATCCGGAGCTGAAGAAATACCCACACCTCAAGGGCAACTTCGGCACGGCGTGGCAGAACCAGCAGAAGGAGTTTGCCGACATCCCCGCGCCGGTGCTGTTCACCACAAACTGCCTGATGCCTCCACGGGCGAGCTACGCCGATCGTGTGTTCACCACGGCGGTGGTATCCTATCCCGAAATCACCCACATCGGTGAGGACAAGGATTTCACCCCTGTCATCGAAAAGGCACTGGCGCTGGGTGGCTACAACGAGGACAAGCCATTCACCGGCATCAACGGCGGCGGCACGGTCATGACCGGCTTTGGCCACGGCGCGGTGCTGAGCACGGCGGAGCAGGTAATCGGTGCGGTAAAAAGCGGCGCGATCCGGCACTTTTTCCTGGTGGGCGGCTGCGACGGAGCCCGTCCCGGACGGAACTACTATACTGAGTTTGTCAAGCAGACGCCTGCCGACACTGTGGTGCTGACGCTGGCCTGCGGAAAATACCGCTTCAACGACCTGGATCTTGGTACCATTGGCGGGCTGCCGCGGCTGATGGATGTAGGACAGTGTAACGACGCCTACGGGGCCGTTAGAATTGCGCTGGCCTTGGCGGATGCCTTTGGCTGCGGGGTCAACGACCTGCCTCTGTCTCTGGTGCTCTCGTGGTATGAGCAGAAGGCGGTGTGTATCCTGCTGACGCTGCTGTATCTGGGCATCAGGAATATCCGTCTCGGCCCCACGCTGCCGGCGTTCGTCTCGCCGGGTGTGCTGAACTATCTGGTGGAGAATTTCCATATTGCTCCGGTCACCACCCCAGAGGAGGATCTGAAGACGCTGCTGAAGCGTTGACAAAGTGCAGCGCGGCTGTAGAGAGGCAACTTTCTACAGCTGCGTTTTTATGCTTCAGGTACAGGGCAGGACCCGGAATCTAAAGAAACACGACCACTTACCGGAGCGTCATGAAGCGAAAATCGGCTGTATTGTAAGCATAGTTCCGGGTGGAAAGCCAGCGGGAAAATGATACAACACCAACAGAAGACGAGGTTTCTTTCGTTGCCTGAAATTAGAGACTGAAGTTGCTCTGGACACAGCGTAGGAACCACATAATAGTACGGCTTAGGCCGAAGGAGGCACCGACATGAATGTAAAAGATAAGGAATATGAAGATAGAACAAAAGAAGAAAGACGCCTCAGAATGGAAGCAAAAAATGAGGCGATCCGCAAGGAAGACATGGCAAAAGGAATATTTGTTCCGGTTTGCCTTTTGCCTAAAGCAGAACCCAAAAAAGGAGCGTAAATATCATGAGAAGAATTATTGATAACAGCAATCAGAAGGAAAAAAGGAAGGGGCTGTTGCAAAATAGCCTTTTTGGAAAAGCAGCCTAATATTTTAGCGGTGGAAACCACGATTATTTCGTGATTTCCACCGCCATTTCTAATTTTTGAAACGGGCATTTTTTGCAAAATCGAATTATACAACAGCCCCTTTTACACAAGGCGTATCTGGAGCAATACCGCTCTGATCTCTATATCGCCCTTGTCGCCAGCGAGAAGCTGCATAAGCATTGTGCGGAGATCGACGCCGCAGCTCGAAGCAGGATGGAGCTAATTATACCGGAACTTGCAAAGAGTGCCGGGGCAACCGAAGAATTAAAGGCATCTGATCCCTTTAAGTGGGTGGGCCTTATGAACGCCTGCAAAGCGCAGGCTGAAGAAATCATAAAGCATGAATTGATTTACAACTGAAAATATCAATATCTATTGACGACTTTCAGATAATCCGCCAGGTCAAGGATGCAGCTTGCATTCATAATATATTTCAAAGAGAAGGTTGACAATCAAGTGTATTCTGTGTATACTGTGTATGTACTGGATACACTTTGTTTGTGAGGGAATGAACGTGGATATTATTCTTTCAAATTCATCAGAACTGCCGTTTTATCAACAGATCAAGAATCAGATAAAACAGGCAATTCTAAAAGGAACACTACAAGAAGGGGATTTATTACCATCTATTCGAAATTTAGCAGACGATTTGCAGGTGAGTGTGCTTACGATTAGACGAGTGTACAATGAATTAGAAACGGAAGGATATCTTAATAGCCGTATGGGCAAAGGCACTTTTGTTGCTATGGCTAATTCTGAGTTAATCATGGAGTCAAAAAGGCACATGATTGAGACAAAACTGCAGCAAGTCGTTGTTGAAGCAAAGACTTTTGATATTCCCAAGAGGGAAATAATGGAAATCATAGAGTTATTGTTTGAGGAGGACCTATAGCGTGAGTACCATTATTGAAGTTGAAAAGTTAAAAAAAACTTTTCGGTCCTTTCAGCTACACGACATTGCATTTCATGTTTCAGAAGGGTGCATTACGGGTTTAATTGGCATTGATGGATCAGGAAAAAGCACCATTATCAAATGCTTAATTAATTTGATTCAACGAGATTCTGGGAAAGTGGAGTTTTGGGGCGAGAATATCAACGATAAGAATTATAGTGTTATGAATAGAGTTGGTACTATATTGTCTGGCAATGAATTTTATGACGGTCTGACAATCCGCGAGACTAAGAAAATCATCTCTGGAGCTTACTCAAACTGGAATGAAACCGTCTTTCAGGAATACTGGGCGCGATGGAAAGGGAGAGATTGCTCTGAAAAGCAACGATTATCGACCATGTCAAGACAGGAAAGAGTATTACTATCAATCGCCATAGCAGTTGCTCATGATTCGGATGTTCTAATCTTAGACGAGCCATTCCGCGGTGTGGATTCAGTGGGTTGTGGGAAGGTATTAGCCATCTTAAGAGATTTTGTAAAGACGGAGCGGCGCGGCATCCTTATTTCTTCGCAAGATGGGATGGATATATCACCTGTTGTTGATGACTTGATTTTGATTGATGATGGAAGCCTGGTTTTTCACGAAGAAAAAGATTTACTTCTGGAGAGACATAGGCGTATTAAAGGAACCTTTTCTATGCTCAAACAAATTCCAAATGAAGAATTCTTAAAAGTTGATATTGGCAACTATGGCTTTACAGGGATTTGCAATGACTACAATAGCATTAAGCCTTTTTGCGCTAATATGGCTGTTGAGAGATCAACAGTTTCGGAAATAATGAGGGCTTATCTATGGAGGCGTGCTAATGCTTAATCTAATAAAAAAAGACATCTTGATTATAAAAAGGATATTTTTGATGAGTTGCTTTGTATTAACATTTGTCCCTTTCTTTTTCGCTTTTATGAATTCCCACATTGAAAGTGGATTTTCATTCCTCTTTATGTCAGTATTAGCGATAAGTATCATAGGACAAGCAATTTCATCAGAAGAGGCGCGTTTTCCTGAAGCGTACGCGGTATTATGCGCTACACCATATCGCCGCAGAAGTATAGTTTGTGCGAAATACATTGAGTTTTTGGCATTATTTTGTGGATGCTTTGTGATTAATGGAATTGTTTTCCGGCTCATTGCCCCTATTAAAGTAAGTGGCCTTAAAGAAAGTGCCTGTGCTTGGTTTTTGATTGTATTGCTAACATCGTTTTACTTACCTTTAGAAATTAAGTACGGTGCAAAGCAGACGAAATGGTTTTTTGCTTCGATAATTATTTTGGCTTCATCTGGAGCGCTGTTTGCATTACGCACAGCAAGTGGCTTTAGCCGGTTTGCTGATTTTCCTACTATTGGAACACTCTCGCCTATCTTTATTGGAATCACGCTAATTGTATTAAGCGTTATATCGTATCTAATTTCATTGCGCCTTTCTATAAAAATCTTCATAAAGAAGGATCTTTAGGTGCTTGAGAGTATGGATTACTGCTTCGGAGGTGTTAGGATATGTTTTTAATGCTTATCACTATTGGCACTGGGCTTTTGATAGCATCCATTGCCGATTTCACAAAATATATCAAGTTTAGGAAAAGAGGTTGTCTTACAGAAGGCACTATTGTTGATGCGACAACAGTATGCGCTGAAACAATGAAGGTCTATAATTCCAAATGGGCAACTATATCTTACAAAGTTGATGGGAAAATGAGAGTAGCAGAAAACAGGGTACTTGTTCCAATGGGCAGCATTGTAGGCGACAGAATTATGATTTGCTATGATAGAAACTGCCCCAGCAGAGTATTTAACTATTCTTTGAAACGAGCATTATTGCTGCTAATAGTAGCAACCGTGTCGTGGGGTGCGGCAGTTATGTTGAGAAATACTTTTTAAGGGCTAATATTATGAATACACAAAGATGGATATTATGTCCAATATGCGGTAACAAAACCCGCGTCATGATAAGGGACGATACAGAGTTGATGAACTTCCCGCTGTTTTGTCCTAAATGCAAGAAAGAGGTCATTATCAATGTAAAGGACAACCATATTACAACAGTTAGAGAGCCAGACGCTTCGACGCAGAGCCGATAAGTTCCATGAGAATGGATTTATCGGCTCTTTGTTTTAGATGTAATAAGGATTTCTTTAGCATTCCATCGCGTAGCAAGCTGGTGGCATTGATGAATGAATGTAGAAATTTGCTAGGGAAATCTTTAATAATCACTTAGGAAAGGAGGAAATGATAATGGGAAATCCTGATATTACACCAATGAATATTGAGTGTTATGGATGCATTGGTTGCGCAGCTTGCGTGCTTTGTACCGCTACGGCAGCACTGATTAGCTTGGCGTCCAGCCTTTCTGTCGCATCTGGCGGAAATATTTAGTGCTCTACACAAAATAGACCAAATCTGATATGCCACCAGCTTGCTGCACTGCTACTATTTAAAAACAGCGTTTTAGAAAGAGGATAATTATGGATAAATACCTATACATTGCCCCATCGGTCATCATTCAAAGATATGAATCAAGAGACCGAGAGTTATTTGTTCTGCAATCACCAGAGCAGAACGAAAAAGAACGTCTTACCGGTGGGAAAAGATATAAAATCAATAGTGTTGCTGCAGAAATAATCGCTTGTCTTGATGGCACTCGAACATTCGGTGAGATAGTGGCTTACTTTTCAAAAAAGTACAGCGACGATGAAACGCATGTGCGTCAGACTGTACAATCCTATTTTGATAAACTTGAATCATTATATGGTTTTTCTGTAAAAGAAATAGAAGAACCCACCCTGTTTCCGGTACAGTTCACTGATTACAAGAGTATCTATCCTACTGTAGTCAGCATTGAATTGACAGACAAGTGCAATTTTAGATGCAAGCATTGTTACGGGTCATTCAAACCAGAAAACGAACACGAGATTCCAAATGAAATGCTTCAGCCACTCTTTACATCATTAAAAGAAATTGGTGTGTTGACGGTTGAGCTAACTGGAGGAGATGTTTCCGTTTATCCTCACACTGCAACAGCGATAGAGACGGCAATCAACTGTGGAATTCAATCGGTGATGATACTTACCAATGGAGCTATAATTTCAGACGACATCATAAAAGTGATGTCGAAATATAAAGATCGCTGTTTCGTACAAGTGGATCTTCACAGTTTAAATACAGAATACTTCGACTGGTTTACCGGCACAAAGGGAATGCTTCCCAAAGTAATGCATAATATTGATGTGTTGATTGCTGCAGGTGTTCAAGTTAGGGTTTGCAGCATCATTACACCTTTGAATTTCCAAGAATTTGTTGACATCGCGAGTTGGTCGCATCAGCACGGCGCAAATCTTTTTGCTCCTTCTGCTACAGTTGATTTGGGAAGAGCAAATAGTAATCAAGAATTGCTATTTCTTAACGAAAAAGAATTGCTGGAATTCAACGAAATGTTTGAAACTATAAACGATATGTACCCAGGTTTTATCAAAGGTAAAAGCACTGCAGATGAATGGAAAAGAGATAAATGTGGAGCGCTGACTTCTCAGTGTAGTATTCGTTCCAATGGTGATGTAAAGCTATGTACCATGGATACGGGAAATTACTTTAAGCTGAACATAGGTAATGTTTTCGAGAAAACGATTAAGGAAATCTATGATGATAACACAGATTTTCTTTATGCCTTCTCGGATATCAGCTTGCCACATATCGATAGCGCCACTTGTAAAGAATGCGTTTATGTTCCCTTTTGCCATGGGTGCTTATTGAGAGGTTTTTTTAAAGCTCAAGAGGTTAAAGACGATTGTGCTTGGTATAAAGAGACTGTTCCAGAAGCTGTAAAAAAGCATTTCCCAATTTAAAGTAAGGATGGTATTAGATATATGAGTAATGTTTTAGAGATCAAAAAAATAAATAAGACTTACCCTAACACATCCTTTGCATTAAAGGACATCGATATATGTGTGCCAGAGGGGGAGATAGTTGGCCTTGTGGGGAAAAACGGGGCCGGAAAAACCACTTTGATTAGTTTGGTTTTAGATCAGATCAATCCGGATTCCGGAGCGATAGAGTTTTTTGGATGTTCAAATAAAGGAAGTAATATACAGAACACCAAAGATAACCTCGGCTTCGTGATAGATGAGTGCTGTTATCACTCTTGCCTATCAAGTGTCGAAATAGGTAATGTTTTGAAACATGTTTACAATAAGTGGGATAGCCATCGATACAATGGTTATTTAAAGCAGTTTGACGTTGATCCATCAAAAAAGATTTCGGAAATGTCAAAAGGAATGAAAAGCAAAATGATGCTTGCGACAGCATTAGCACATACTCCTAAACTACTTGTTCTGGATGAGATTACTTCAGGTCTTGACCCTGTTGTTAGGGATGATATCTTGCACATCCTTAAAGATTATGTTGCAGAAACATCAAATGCGGTCTTTTTCTCAACGCATATCACGAGTGACCTTGACAAAATCGCGGATAGAGTTGCGTTCTTACATGAAGGCGAGCTAATATTCGAAGAAGAAATTGAAAATCTCAGGAAGAGATTCATTCTATATACCTGTTCTGACACGAGCACCACTATGTCGGATGAATCCGCTGTGGTCGCGAAATATAGTGAGTTTAATAACACACACTACTTGTTGGAAAAGGAAAAAACAGTACTCAAAGGAAATGTGCCGACTATTGACGATATAATGCTGCTGTATATAAAAGGGAGAGAAAAGAAATGATTGGATTGATAAAAAAAGACATATATTTGATTTTAAAAAACCTTAGTGCGGTATATTTGCTTGCTTTTTTAATAGTAATCATCCCAGCAACTCAGAATCTGGAGATGCTCTTTCCCATGCTATCTTTCCTGTTAGCTATGATTCTTTCTACGCAGATCGCAGCTACAATGGCTCTTGATGAAAAAAGCAACTGGAAGAAGATGGTTTTTGCAATGCCGTTATCCAAGTATGCCGAAGTGGCAAGCAAATATCTCCTATCACTATTGTTGGGAATTATTTCGGCGGGTTTTGTGTTTCTCTTCGGAGTACTGTTTGCTTATGGATTACCCAATTTAACAAAAGGATGGGATGAGGTAATTGCATATTCTGGTGTGAGCTTTTGCATATGTGTTTTATACAACGCAATTATGATTCCGGCTACATACAAGTTTGGGGCTAGTAAAAGTCGCATGGTGTTATTAGTGATTGTTGCCATTCTTCCAACCGTTGGAACACTTATCATGAAAAAAACCGGTATTAAGCTATCAACGATTGCGCTCACTCCTCAGACTATTGTTATGTTGTGCTTGGGAGGCATTCTTGTAATAGAATTTGTATCATTTATGTTATCAATAAAAATAAGAAAGAAGAGAGAATAAATACAGCTTATGGACGGTTGGCGTCCAAACCCGGATAGCGGAAACTCCGCGCTCGGCTAAGGACTGCGCGTTGCTGCCAATAGGGTAGGAGGCTGACCATCAGTTGGCCAGCCGACCTCCCACAGAACCGTGCGTACCGGTCTGGTACACGGCTCCTCCCCTGTTTATGCCGCTACAGACTTGCGGTAGTAAGAATAAAAGAACTGGAATTCAGCCTTCTCAGGCCTTTGGTTTGAGAGGGCTGTTTGCAGTATAGGGCTGGATGCTATCCGCCAGTACCCCTTTCTGGAATTGGCAAGGATGCCCGCATTTCTATTGGAGATTCCCGGTTTCAGCAGGTTTCTCCATCTTGTGCGAACTCTTTTCCACTTCTTCCAAAGGTTCCAAAACACCATGCGGATACGTCTGCGCATCCACTCGTCAATGCTCTGGAGGTACGCTCCCATATCTGCTGTAAATTTCGAGTACAGAGCTCCACTTGCACGGAAAACGAGCCCCGCTCTCACGGAGATTTAGCTCCACCGTCACGGACGTGAGGTCCACGGTGAGCAGAGGAGCCTTGCCCCTCTGCTCACCCATAAGATCGCATCACATCCGGTTCCAGTGGTTAATAATCTTTCTGGACTGCTCCCAGATATCCCGCTCACTCCAGGTATATGTTACTGCTCGTTATCAAGTCGCCTACACATACAATGTAATCAAAACTCTAACAAGAAAGGAATACGATTATGAAAAAATGGAGGCCGAGGGGTACGGGTATCTCCTGTACCTGTTTGAGAAATGATTTCAGGTGCATACACATCAAGCGAAAAAGCAGGACGGCTGTTCTTCAAAAGAACAGCCGTTTTTTTCTGGGAAGACAGCGAATGGGGCGCGGGTCTATTTGCCCGCG
>OLPE01000287.1_pt1 | contig 55312 bp, 54 predicted proteins | sample 1671901 | NCBI WGS metagenome assembly OLPE01 (sample SAMEA3136624, study PRJEB25190) | human gut metagenome | biome: human gut; feature: human-associated habitat; material: faeces | place: Austria | collected 2013 | reverse complement strand
AATATTAGATTAGGAATTCTCATTTTGACTTGTACTATTTATATTCTAGCACCAAGTGACGGTATGGCATCAAAGGAAGAAGAATTAGAAAATTTGTTTAAGAGATGGAAGGAAAAGCAAGTTGAAGAAAAAGATTGGAAAAAAACAACTGTAGGCGGACGTGAGATATTAAGGAAACATTTTACAAAGGATGGAATGGTTGATGCGGAAGCTTATGAAAAGGCAACTTGTAAAGTTTTGGTTGTACTGAAAGAAGCAAATATTGCAGACAATAAGTCTGAAGAATGGTTAAAAAAGCATCCAGATGGCCAGAGAGTGTGGTATCGTGAATTTGCTAACGGTACTGTAAAAGATGGTGTGATTTTTTGGGAAAATGAAAAATCAGATAATAATGCCCATCAAAAAGAAGTGATTGGAAGAATGGCATACTTAGTACAGCAATACTCTAAAAACAAAAAAGTAGATGGAATTATGCTTGAGGCTGAAAAAATTCAAAATGCTGTTAAATAGGTCGCTTTTATGAATTTAAATAAACGTGGTGGATCGCAAAAGATTAACAGAAAGATATTTGAAAACTATGTAAATGAGTATAAAGAAGAGATAAAAGAGGAAATCCAAATTTTGCAGCCAGACTATATTATCTGGTGTGCGAAAGAAATTAAGCAAAAGGATTTTATAGAAAATGAATTTGTTATTTCAATGTTGCATCCAGCCGGAGGGAGGTACATTCGTAGAAATAAGAAAGAATTAGGATTTGAAGGAAATGTAGAGAGAGGGGATAGGTATTATAGTGAGTTAGAAAAAGAGCCAAGAGGAACGGGATATTTGAAGTTGTCTAAGGGTGTGGCAAAATATACGAAAGTATTCCAGACAAAAATAAAAAATCTTACGAGCGAAAAATAATGTCATAATATTTCATCAGGATTAGAATCCCCACTAGATGAATTTATAGAAGAAGTATTGATAAAAAAGAACTAAGGAGAAAAAGGTATGTTTGAATTTAATATTCCAATTGAGAAATTAAAAGAAAAGTTTGAGGTTACAGCAATATTTTATAAGGATGAAGAAGAGAATCTTTGTCGGAAAAATTGTCAGATTGTAAGAAAAGGAATTGTGAAAGAGCCAGAAGCAATTATAGTTATGATGAATCCTGGAAGCTGCAAAGCCATTGGTGAATATAAAGAAAATGAAAGATGCAGTTGTAAAATGGACCCAACACAGAAACAGCTGGCTATATTAATGGAATATGCGAAACTTGATTGTATTCAAATAGAAAATTTATCTGATATATGTTCCGGATCATCAACAGTATTTTGGGATACATATAATTCTATGAAAGGTACTAAGAGTATTTTTGGAGAAAACAGAATTAAAGAAATAGGAAATTTAAATGTACCTATTATTTATGCATGGGGAAAATCTGCTATGGGAATGGCAAATAAAATTGATATCAATAATAGCCTTCAAGGAAAAAAAGTATTTGGATATAAAAAAGAAGGTACAGATTATTATCAGAGACCACTTTATCAATTTATGAAAGCAGAAGACAAAGAAGCGTGGATAAGGGTTGTTGGTGATTATCTGAAGGAGAGTTAAAAATAACAGAGCTGAAAAGCAGAATCGACATTTCGGTTCTGCTTTTCCATTTCTTAACATTGTCTCACAGCAGAATATAGCGTTACAAGCTGACAACAGCGCCGAAAGGTAATGTACCAAATAGTGGACACTTCATTTTATACAATCATATCGTAAAAAAGCAAAAGATATAAATGGAGGAGGTTACATGAGTGCATTTGAAAAAGTAATTGGTTATGAGACGATTAAGAAAGAGTTATTACAGATCTGCGATATGCTTCATAACAGAGAAATATATGAAAAATTGGGTGCTAAATTTCCGCAAGGCGTTCTGTTATATGGAGAACCGGGATTAGGGAAAACACTGATAGCCAAAAGCTTCATTGAAGAGAGTGGGCTGGAAGCTTATATCATTCGCAGAAATAAAGGGAACAATGATTTCGTTGGTTACATTACAGATACATTCAAAAAAGCTAAGGAAAATGCTCCCTGCATTATCTTCATGGATGATATGGATAAATTTGCCAACGAAGACAGCGAGCATTGTGATGCTGAGGAATATGTAGCGATTCAGTCCGGTATTGACGAAGTAAAAAACTATAATGTATTTATTCTTGCAACTGTGAATGACAAATGGAAACTTCCGGACTCTCTTATACGTTCCGGGCGTTTTGACAGAAAGATTGAAATGAAATGCCCTAATGATAAAGATGCTAATGAAATCATTAAACATTATCTCTCTGATAAAAAAGTCGCAAAAGATATTAATATGGATGATTTGTTTAGAATGATGAGTTATAGTTCCTGCGCCAGACTCGAAACCATTTTAAATGAAGCAGCAATCAGTGCTGCTTATGAAAGAAAGACCTGCATAGAGATGAATGATATGGTAAATGCTGTCTTAAGAATGGAATATGATTCCACGGATAGCTATACAAAAATTACGGAAGAGGATTTGAAAAAAATAGCACTTCATGAAGCTGGACACCTTGTTGTGGCAGAAGTCCTTTGTCCGGGAAGTGTGGGACTTGCATCTCTTCGGTCTGTGGGAAGAGAGTTCACAGGAGGATTTATCCATCGATGTAAGGAATTCCCTAAAAATTCATACCATATTCTGGTATTGCTCGCAGGAAAAGCGGCTGTTGAGCTTTATTATTCGGATAGCGTTGCCAGTGGCTGTCAGAATGATATTCAGAACGCTTTTGAGATTATTAAAAAAGAAATTACGGAGAATGCGGTGCTTGGATTGGGAATGGTTGATCTGAGCCCATACAGTTCCGAAAATTTAAATTCCAGAAATGAAGCAGTTATCCGTGCAGAGGCAGAACGTTTTATCCTTCGTGCAAAGGATATTCTTCTTAAAAACAGAGATTTTCTTGAGAAGGCAGCGGATGCACTGCTTGAGAAAGAAACGCTTCTATCTTCTGATATCAGAGGACTTAGAGAAAGTGTAAGCATTAAGGAGGTACCTGCGTAAAGAAAGCATTTAAAGAAATTTTAAAAATAAAAAATCTCCATTATGACTAAGAAAATTCAATAGAGGGAACATTATTTGGGGAAAGACACAAGGCGCTTGCCATTGACACCCGATTGGAAAAAACTTATAATTTATATAAACATGATGCCAAGATCAAAAGCCTAAAACTACGATGTGCTTGCACAGGAGTAGTTTTATGGCATCTTATGATTTCAACATCAAAACATATTAGCATTATACGGAAGGACGAAGATAGATGTTTATAGCAAAAAATGACGAAGAACAAAGAAGCAGAATCTGGAGAGCAGTCGTACTGGTGTCAACCGCGCTGATCATCCTGATCGCAATCTTCCTGCTGACGAAGATGTTCACATCCAATCCGGTGGAAGGAACCTGGAAGGACGAGAATGGAAGAATGGATCTGAGTATTCATGGCGGCGGTTCAGCGGATGTGACGCTGTTAGATTTCCAGGAGCAGGGCAAAGTAGAAGTGCCTGTAGCTTATTCGATTGATAAGGATGCGAAGACGATCACATTTTCCTATGATGACGCGAAGTTAAAAAGCGTGGCTGATAAGTCCAAAGGCGCATATAGTGAAAATGATCTGGAGACAGCTCTTGAATCGCTGGCATCGACCTACACATACAGTGTTGACAAGGAGTGTCTGACACTTACGGAGAGCGAATATGGCGACCAGATGGTATTAGATAAGGAATAATTAAGATCCCTCTATTTTCCCTGTTCAAAGGAACGGGTGATAGAGGGTTTTTCCGACATTTAGAGAGAAAAGAAACAGAATAATTGCGGTTAAGGAGAGAGAAATTATGACAAGAGAACGTACGAAAGTAGTACAGATTGGAAATGTGAAGATCGGTGGAGGAAATCCGATTGCAATTCAGTCTATGACGAATACGAAGACAGAAGATGTAGATGCAACGGTTGCACAGATCCATGCGCTGGAGAAAGCAGGGTGTGAGATTATTCGCTGCGCTGTGCCGACGATAGAAGCGGCGGAAGCACTTGGAAAAATCAAGAAGCAGATTCATATTCCATTGGTGGCGGACATTCATTTTGATTACCGGTTGGCGATTGCTGCGATTGAGAATGGCGCAGATAAGATCCGTATCAATCCGGGAAATATCGGGGATGCATCCCGCGTGCAGGCAGTGGTAGATAAGGCAAAAGAACATGGCATCCCAATCCGTGTCGGGGTAAACAGCGGTTCTCTGGAGAAGAATCTGGTAGAGAAATACGGTGGCGTTACAGCTGAAGGCCTGGTTGAGAGTGCCATGGATAAAGTACATATGATTGAAGAGATGGGCTATGACAATCTGGTTGTCAGCATCAAATCTTCCGATGTACTGATGTGTGTGAAAGCGCATGAGCTGATCGCTGGCCAGTGTAAATATCCATTACATGTAGGTATTACAGAGTCCGGTACTTTACTTGCCGGAAATATTAAGTCATCCATTGGGCTCGGTCTGATCCTGCATCAGGGAATCGGAGATACGATCCGTGTATCACTGACCGGAGATCCGACAGAAGAGATCAAGTCTGCAAAATTAATTTTAAAGACACTCGGACTTCGTAAAGGTGGAATCGAAGTTGTGTCTTGTCCGACCTGCGGAAGAACGAAGATCGATCTCATAGGTCTTGCAAATCAGGTAGAGCAGATGGTAGCTGATATTCCGCTTGATATCAAAGTTGCGGTGATGGGCTGTGTCGTAAACGGACCGGGAGAAGCAAAAGAAGCAGATATAGGAATCGCCGGAGGAATCGGAGAAGGACTTCTGATCAAGAAGGGCGAGATTGTGAAGAAAGTAAAAGAAGATGAGTTGTTAGAAACATTAAGATGGGAGCTTTTACACTGGAATGAATAAAAAATTTTTTGAAGTATTTCCAACATTAAAGGTAAAAGATGATATGCGTCTGTTATTACAGGACGTAGAAGTTAGCAAAGTCACGACGAATTCTAATCGTGACTTTGTCCGTATTCATATAGAAAGTGCACATTTGCTTCAGAAGAAGATGATCTACCGTGTGGAATCTATGGTAAAGGAGCAGTTATTCGGAAAAAACAGACTCCAGATAGAGGTAAAAGAGCAGTATCATTTATCGGCACAGTATACGCCGGAGAATCTGCTTAACGAGTATCTGGACAGTATTCTGGAAGAACTGGGGACGGAGAGTGTCGTAGAGCGCAGCATGATGCAGAGCGCTACGTGGTCTTTTGATACGGAAAATGTACTGAGACTCCAGCTTACAGATACAATTGTTGCAAAGGGCAAGAAAGAGCATCTCGTACATTATCTGGAGCGGATATTTGCAGAGCGTTTTTGCTGTCCGATTGAAGTACACGTTACATATAAGAAAGCAAAAGACAGCAAATTAAAATATAATGACCAGAAGATTCAGCAGGAAGTAGAAGCAATTCTGGAACACACAGCGGCAGTGAGAGAAGAAAATGCCGGTCAGGAAGCGGAAGCTTCAGACGAAGATAAGAAAAAAGAAACGAAAAAAGAGGAAAAGAAAGCAGCAGCGGTGCAAAAGTCTGCATCAAAACCAATGACTGGTGGAAAGGGTAAGAAATTTTCCGGAAACTTTGGTAAAAAAGAGCGGTTTTCTCCATTTAAGCGGAATCCGGACGATCCGAATCTGCTCTATGGACGTGATTTTGATGATGATCCGATCGAGTTATCCACAGTTGTAGGTGAGATGGGTGAGATTACCTTCCGTGGCAAAGTCATTGAATTTGATACCCGTGAGATCCGTAATGAGAAGACAATTGTCATGTTCGCAGTAACAGATTTTACCGATACGATCATGGTTAAGATGTTTGTAAGAAATGAGCAGCTCCCAGATGTATTAGGTGATATCAAGAAAGGCGCTTTTCTGAAAATCAAGGGTGTAACAACGATCGATAAATTTGACGGAGAACTGACAATCGGTTCGGTAACCGGAATCCGCAAGATCAGTGATTTCACAGAATCCAGAATGGATACTGCGCCGGAGAAACGTGTGGAGCTTCACTGCCATACAAAGATGAGCGATATGGACGGTGTCTCTGAGGTAGTTGATATTCTGAAGCGTGCCCATGAATGGGGACACAAGGCGATCGCAATCACAGACCACGGCGTGGTACAGGCATTCCCAATTGCCAATCATTTTATTGAAGGATTGGATAAAGACGATCCATTTAAGGTGATTTACGGAGTGGAAGGTTATCTGGTTGATGACCTGCAGGATGTTGCAGTGAATGAAAAAGGGCAGAGCCTGAATGACACATATGTAGTATTCGACCTTGAGACGACCGGATTCAGCTCAATCAAGGACAAGATTATCGAGATTGGTGCTGTAAAGGTGGAAAATGGAGTGATTACTGACAAATTCAGTACATTTGTCAATCCGAAAGTGCCGATTCCGTTTGAAATTACGAACCTGACGGGCATTACCGATGACATGGTTATGGAAGCGCCGGATATCGAGACGATCCTGCCTCAGTTTCTCGAATTTGTCGGAGATGCGGTACTGGTGGCACACAATGCAAGCTTTGATGTAAGCTTTATTGAACAGAATTGCAGATATCAGGACATCACACCGGATTTTACATCGGTAGACACGGTAGCGATGGCGAGAATCTTACTGCCGACTTTATCGAAGTTTAAGTTGAATGTTGTGGCGAATGCACTGCACATTTCTCTGGAAAATCATCACCGCGCTGTTGATGATGCGGGAGCGACGGCAGAGATTTTCGTAAAATTTGTGGAAATGCTGCGCGCCAGAAATATTAAGACGTTGACGAAATTAAACCAGTTTGGAGCGCAGAATAAGGATGCGATCAGGAAATTACCGTCCTATCATGTAATTATTCTTGCAAAGAACCAGACCGGTCGTGTGAATCTTTACAAACTGGTGTCGGAGTCACATCTGGACTTTTATGCGAGACGCCCGCGTATTCCGAAGAGTGAGTTGTCAAAATACAGAGAAGGCTTGATTGTAGGAAGCGCCTGCGAAGCGGGAGAGCTGTATCAGGCGATCTTAAATGATAAGTCTGAACAGCGGATTTCCAGAATTGTCAACTTCTATGATTATCTGGAAGTACAGCCGCTTGGAAACAACGAATTCATGATCGATAGCCCGAAGATTACGAAGGTAAACAGTGAGGAAGATTTGCGTGAGATCAACCGGAAGATTATTGCGTTAGGTGAAAAGTTCAATAAGCCGGTTGTGGCAACCTGTGATGTGCATTTTCTGAATCCGGAAGATGAAGTGTACCGCCGGATTATTATGGCGGGTAAGGGATTCCCGGATGCGGATAACCAGCCGCCGCTGTATTTGCACACAACGGATGAGATGTTAGAAGAATTTGAATACCTCGGTTCTGCGAAAGCAAGAGAAATCGTAATAGAGAATCCGAACCGGATTGCCGATATGATCGAACGGATTTCCCCGGTGCGTCCGGATAAGTGTCCGCCGGTTATCCCGGATTCGGATAAGACATTGCGTGAGATTTGTTATAATAAAGCGCACTCCATGTACGGAGAGGAACTTCCATCGGTTGTTACGGAACGTCTGGAGAGAGAGCTGAACTCTATTATTTCCAACGGATTCGCTGTTATGTATATTATCGCACAGAAGTTGGTTTGGAAATCAAATGAGGACGGCTATCTGGTAGGTTCCCGTGGATCTGTAGGATCTTCTTTCGTTGCTACGATGGCGGGAATCACGGAAGTTAATCCGCTAAGCCCGCATTATTACTGCCCGAATTGTCATTACAGTGATTTTGATTCGGATGAAGTGCGTGCGTATGCCGGAGGCTGTGGATGGGATATGCCGGATAAAAACTGCCCGGAATGTGGCACACCGTTGATCAAAGATGGTTTTGACATTCCATTTGAGACTTTCCTTGGATTCAAAGGAAATAAAGAGCCGGATATTGACCTGAACTTCTCCGGTGACTACCAGAGTAATGCGCATAAATATACAGAAGTTATTTTCGGAGCAGGTCAGACTTACCGTGCCGGAACGATCGGTACGCTGGCAGATAAGACAGCGTTCGGTTATGTGAAGAACTATTATGAAGAGCGCGGACAGGGAAAGAGAACCTGTGAGATCAATCGTATTGTAGGTGGATGTACCGGTATCCGCAGAAGTACCGGACAGCATCCGGGTGGTATTATCGTACTTCCACTGGGTGAGGATATTAACTCGTTCACTCCGGTGCAGCATCCGGCAAATGATATGACAACAGATATTATCACAACACATTTTGATTACCATTCCATCGACCACAACTTATTAAAGCTGGACATTCTCGGACATGATGATCCGACAATGATCAAGACGCTGGAGGAATATATCAGCTCACCGGCGATGGACAATGAATACAATGAAACAGATCACAAATTTGTAGCGACGGATATTCCGCTGGATGATCCGGACGTAATGTCACTCTTCCACGATACATCGGCGCTTGGAATCGCACCGGATGATATCGGAGGCTGTCCGGTTGGCTGCCTTGGTATTCCGGAGTTTGGAACGGATTTCGTTATCCAGATGGTTGTCGATACGAAACCAAAGACGTTATCGGATCTGATCCGTATCTCCGGTCTGTCTCACGGAACGGATGTATGGCTGAATAATGCGCAGGATCTTATCAAGAGTGGCAAGGCAACGATTTCCACAGCAATCTGTACGCGAGATGATATTATGACGTATCTGATCAATAAAGGACTGGACAGTGAGGAATCCTTTACGATTATGGAACGTGTGCGAAAGGGAACAGTAGCAAAGGGAAAATGTAAGGAGTGGCCGGACTTTAAGAAAGATATGATCGACCATGATGTACCGGACTGGTATATCGGTTCCTGCGAGAAGATCAAATATATGTTCCCGAAAGCCCATGCGGCTGCATATGTCATGATGGCATACAGAATTGCTTATTGTAAAGTTAATTATCCGCTGGCATATTATGGCGCTTATTTTGGAATCCGTGCTAATGCATTTTCTTATGAAAAAATGTGTCAGGGTAAGGAAAAGCTGCAATATTATATCAATGACTATACAAGAAGATCTTCCTCGCTTACGAATAAAGAGCAGGATGAGATGAAGGATATGCACATCGTGCAGGAAATGTATGCGAGAGGATTTGAATTTATGCCAATCGATATTTATAAAGCGAAAGCGACAAAGTTCCAGATCATTGACGGAAAACTGATGCCGCCGTTCTCTACGATTGATGGAATGGGAGATAAGGCTGCAGAGGCAGTAGAAGTTGCCGCAAAAGATGGTCCATATCTGTCCAGGGATGATTTCAGACAGCGTACAAAAGCAAGTAAGACGGTTATTGATACGATGAATGATCTTGGATTGTTTGGAGAACTGCCGGAATCCAACCAATTATCATTGTTTGATTTTTAAACGGATATTTTAAATCATCATTACAGAAATATAATGAAAAGAAAGTAAAAAAGATAAAGGAGTCAGTAAGACATGGAAAGTAAGAAACGGTACAAAGGAATTATATGTATTATCATGTCAGCTTTTTGTTTTGCATTGATGAGTTTCTTTGTACGAATGGCAGGAGATCTACCACCGATACAAAAAAGTTTCTTTAGAAATTTTGTGGCGGCCATTTTTGCCGGCATTATATTAATGAAGAATGGAGTATCATTTCACTGTAAAAAAGAAAATTTAGGCTATATGCTTGGAAGATCCATCTGTGGAACGATTGGAATCCTCTGTAATTTCTATGCAGTAGATCATCTAGTGCTGGCAGATGCATCGATGTTAAATAAGATGTCTCCATTTTTTGCAGTAATCTTCAGCTACTTTCTGTTAAAAGAAAAGATTACGGTGCCACAGGGATTATTTGTAATCGGTGCGTTTGTGGGAAGTTTATTTGTGATCAAACCGACATTCAGCAATATGGATCTGCTCCCTTCCCTGATCGGACTGTGTGGAGGAATCGGTGCAGGAGCGGCATATACGATGGTAAGAAAACTTGGAGAGCGGGGAGAAAAAGGACCGTTTATTGTATTTTTCTTCTCTACCTTTTCCTGTGTAGTGACGTTGCCATGGCTGCTTTTTGACTATCATCCGATGAGTCTTGCACAGATCGGGATTCTGCTGTTTGCAGGATTGTCGGCGGCAGGAGGCCAGTTCTCTATTACAGCAGCATATTGCTATGCTCCGGCGAGAGAGATCTCTGTTTATGATTATTCACAGATTATCTTCTCGGCAGGACTTGGATTTTTCTTCTTCGAACAGATTCCGGATCTGTTAAGCTGGATCGGCTATGCAGTCATCTGTCTGATGGCAGTAGCAATGTTTTTATATAACAATCGCAGAACGGAGTAAAAGATATGAGACAGTCACAGATTACACAGTGGTGTCAGGCGATCATAGAATCGCAGGCAGTAAAAGAAGGCCTGTATATCGATGCAACAATGGGAAAAGGTGGAGATACCGCCTTCTTATGCAGACTTGCAGGTGAAAATGGACATGTTCTTGCATTTGATGTGCAGGAAGAAGCGCTCCATCTTACAAAAGAGCGTCTTACAAAAGAAGAACTTGCAGACCGGGCAGAGCTTTATCTGTGCGGACATGAGCATATGGCAGAATATGCAGGAGAAGAGACTGTGGATGTGATCTGCTTTAATTTTGGATATCTGCCGGGTGGAGATCATAAGGTTGCAACCCATGCTGAAACCAGTATGCAGGCAATCCTGCAAGGATTGAAACTTTTGAAGCGTGGAGGGATGATGAGTCTCTGCATATACAGTGGCGGCGATACCGGTTTTGAAGAAAAAGATGCAATTCTGAATCTGCTGCGTACACTGCCGTCAAGAGAATATACAGTGATCGCAAATGAGTATTATAATAGAAAAAATAATCCGCCGATGCCAGTGTTTATTTTTAAATCATGATATACGAGTAGAATTGTGGAAGTGTGAAGTATGGAGCAATTCGTATGGCATAATAATATACAAGAAGAAAGGAGTTCACAAGATGAGAAGAACAGACAGAGAAGTCACAGACAGAGAAAAACAGATGGAAATCCTGCATGTATGTAAAGTCGCAAGAATTGGAATCCAGGATGGAAAGGGCGTATATGTAGTGCCTGTAAACTTTGGGTTTACAATAGAAACAGATAAATTGACAATGTATGTGCATGGAGCAAAAGAAGGCAAGAAACTGGACTTAATAAAAGAAAATCCATATGTTGGATTTGAGATGGACTGCAAAGACGAACTCGTTGAAGGAAAAGTTGCATGTCAGTACAGCTACTATTATGCAAGTATTATCGGCAGTGGCAAGGCATCTGTCGTAGAAGATCAGGAAGAAAAATGCAAGGCTCTGGCAGCGATCATGAAACATCAGACCGGTAAAGAGTTCAAAGACTTCAGTGAGAATCCGAAGCTTGCAGATGCAGTTGGAGTTTTCAAAATCGAAGTGGATGAATATACATGCAAGCAGCATGCATAAAAAGGTGTCTGTAAAGTGCCTTTTGTTCAATTAATGCTTTAAACTACGAAAGTAATGTGCTATACTATAACAAGTGGCAGGCGTAAAGGTTTTGCGCCTGTTTTCGTAATATTGGGGAGAAGAATCCCGGTAGCATGAAGGAGGATGTAACATGATTTGGGCAAAGGAAGAAACCCTGCCAAGAGCTGAGATTGAGAAGATCCAGCTGGAGCGGTTAAAAGAGACCGTACATTATATTTATGAAAAAGTAGAACCATACCGTGAGAAGATGGATGCAGCAGGTGTGAAACCGGAAGACATTCAGACGCTGGATGATCTGAAGAAGCTGCCATTTACATATAAAGCAGATTTCAGAGATCACTATCCAACAGGACTGTTTGCAGTAGATAAGAAAGAACTGGTACGTTTCCATGCAAGTTCCGGAACAACCGGTAAACCGACCGTTGTAGGATATACAAGAAAGGATCTGGATACATGGCTAAATAACGTGGCACGAATCGCCTGTATGGGCGGTGCGACACCAGATGATATCGCACAGAATGCATTTGGATATGGAACATTTACCGGAGCGCTCGGACTGCAGGGCGGATTGGAGAAGATCGGAGCAGCAGTCATCCCGATGTCATCCGGTAATACAAAGAAGCAGATTATGTTTATGCAGGATGTTGGAACAACACTTCTGATCGCAACACCATCTTATGCACTGCATCTTGGAGAAGAGATTCGTGCAAGAGGACTGGATCCGGAGAAGGATCTGCATGTCCATATCGGTCTGTTCGGCGGTGAGGGCATGACAGAACCTATGCGTGACGAGATGCACAAAGTATGGGGGAAGAATTTCCTCTGCACACAGAATTATGGTATGAGTGAATTATGTGGACCAGGTGTTGCAGGTGAGTGTGAACAGCTCTGCGGTATGCATATTAATGAAGACTGGTTTATCCCTGAGATCATTGATCCGAAGACAGAAGAAGTACTCCCACCGGGAGAAAAAGGAGAACTGGTTGTAACTTGTCTCGGAAAAGAAGCGCTTCCGCTTGTCCGTTACAGAACCGGTGACCTGACCAGATTATTTTATGAACCATGTAAATGTGGAAGAACTACAGTGCGCATGGAGAATTTATCCGGTCGCGCAGATGATATGCTTGTTATCCGTGGTGTCAATGTATTCCCGACACAGATTGAAGAAGTGATGTTACAGATTCCGGAGATCGGACCACATTATGAGATCGTAGTAGAGAGAAAGAACCGTCTGGATGTTATGACAATTACTGTAGAATTAGTAGATGACAGACTGCTTGACAGCTACAGCAAGTTAAGCGAACTGGAGCAGAGAATCAAAAAGGGATTAAAAGCACAGCTTGGACTTGCGACACAGATCAAACTGGTTGCGCCACATTCTCTGAAACGATTCGAAGGAAAAGCAAAACGAGTAACAGATTTACGAAAGGATGGACTGTAAAATGGCAGAAAATAAAAAAGTAATTATGCTCGGCAATGAAGCGATTGCCAGGGGAGCATATGAAGCGGGAGTGAAAGTTTCCGCAGCATATCCGGGAACACCGAGTACAGAGATCAGTGAGAATCTGGTAAAATATAAGGATTCTTTGTACTGTGAGTGGTCACCGAATGAGAAAGTAGCAACGGAGGTTGCAATCGGAGCCTCCGTTGCAGGTGTCCGTGCAATGTCCTGTATGAAGCACGTTGGATTTAACGTGGCGGCAGATCCGGCTTATACTGTTTCCTATATGGGAGTTAACGGCGGACTGGTTATTGTTGTCGCAGACGATCCGGGACTTTACAGTTCCCAGAATGAGCAGGATACAAGAATGGTAGCGCGTGCAGCACAGCTTCCGGTACTGGAGCCTTCTGACAGTTCAGAAGCAAAAGAATTTATGAAAATGGCTTTTGATTTAAGTGAGAAATATGACAGACCATTTGTATTCCGTACAACAACAAGACTCGCACATTCACAGGGACTGGTAGAGTTATGTGATCCGGTAGAAGTGCCGGACAAACCGTATGTAAAAGACATCCGCAAGACGGTTATGATGCCGGGCAATGCGAAGCTTCGCCATGTCGAGATTGAAAAACGCAATCTGGAACTCGCTGAAGTTGCAAATACACTTCCAATCAACCAGGTAGAAATGAACGATACGAAGATCGGTGTGATCACAAGTGGTATCCCGTATCAGTATGTAAGAGAAGCAATGCCGGATGCATCTGTTCTGAAACTGGGAATGGTGAATCCGCTTCCGAGAAAACTGATTGAAGATTTCGCTTCCAAAGTAGAGAAGTTATATATCGTAGAAGAGCTTGATCCGGTGATCGAAGAACAGGTAAAATCCTGGGGAATCAAAGCAACAGGTAAAGAGATCTTCACTGTTCAGGGCGAATACAGTGCCAATATGATCCGTGAAGCAGTTCTCGGAGAGAAGCTGGATCTGAAACAGCCGGCGCAGGCACCGGGAAGACCGCCAATCTTATGTCCGGGATGTCCACACAGAAGTGTGTACTATGTACTGAATAAATTGAAAATGCATGCGGCAGGAGATATCGGATGTTATACATTAGGAGCCGTTGCACCGTTAAGTGTAGTAGATACAACAATCTGTATGGGCGCAAGTATTTCCAGCTTACATGGTATGGAGAAAGCAAAAGGTAAAGAATATATCAAAAACTGGGTAGCTGTTATTGGTGATTCTACATTCCTTCATACAGGAGTCAATTCCCTGATGAATATGATGTACAATAAAGCAACAGGAACGGTTATGATTCTTGATAACTCTACAACCGGTATGACCGGACATCAAGATCACGCTGCAACCGGTAAGACACTGCAGGGAGATCCGACTTATGCAATCGATATTCCGGCACTTTGTCGTGCAATCGGTGTGAAGAATGTAATTGAAGTCAATGCATTTGACATTGAAAAATTGGAACAGGTTGTCAAAGAAGAAGTTGCGAAAGATGAAGTTTCCGTTATCATTACAAAGACACCTTGCGTACTGCTCAGCAAGAAGAAAAAACCATTATACGTGGCACATGCAGACAAATGTAAGAAGTGTGGAATGTGTATGAAACCGGGATGTCCTGCAATGACAAAGAATGAGGACGGAACGGTTCATATTGATGATACAATGTGTACCGGATGCGGACTGTGTGATAGTTTATGTAAATTCGGAGCAATAGAATTAGTAAAGGAAGGTGAGAAATAATGGCAGTAAAGAATATTATGATCGTCGGAGTCGGCGGACAGGGAACCCTTCTCACCAGCAGAATCCTTGGCGGACTGGCAATTGCAGGAGGTTATGATGTCAAATTATCCGAGGTACACGGAATGGCACAGCGTGGAGGAAGCGTTGTAACATTTGTCCGTTACGGAGATAAAGTAGCAGAGCCGATCGTGGAAGAAGGACAGGCAGATGTGATCATCGCATTTGAGCGTCTGGAAGCACTGCGCTATGCACATTTCCTTAAAAAAGATGGTGCACTGATCGTCAATGATTGGCGAATCGATCCGATGCCGGTTGTGATCGGAGCAGCTGAATATCCGGAGAATATTCTGGAGAATCTGAAAAAAGATTACCGTGTCTATGCAGTGGATGCTACAGAGGAATCTAAGAAACTTGGCAATCCAAGAGTATTTAACTTAATTGTACTCGGAATTGCAGCACAGCACATGGATTTTTCCAAAGAGCTCTGGTATGATGTGATAGAGAAGACGGTACCGCCGAAAACAATTGAGATTAACAAAAAAGCCTTTGACGTAGGCTATCAGTTATAGGAGGTGTCTTATGATCAGACAGGTATCAGTATTTGTAGAGAATAAACCGGGAAGTCTTATGGATGTAACTTCCAGACTGACAGAAGCAGGAGTGAATATCCGTGCAGTGGCAACATTTGACACACCGGAATTTGGAATTTTGCGAATGGTTGTAGATAAGCCGGATGAAGCAAAAGAATATCTGACAAAACTTGGGTATGTTGTGCGTATCCATGAAGTCATGGGAGTCGCACTGGAAGACAAGAAAGGCAACTTAAATCAGATGCTTGCAATTCTTGCAAAAGGTGAGCTGAACATCAATTATATTTATTCGTTTATTATCCGGGATGGCAAAGAACCGGTTATGGTGTTTAATACAGATGATTTTGCGAAAGCAGAGAAAGTATTAAAAGAAGCAGAGGTTAAGATTGTAGAAGAAGCCGATTTATAATACAAAGGTATTTTACAAGTACGAAGGAGGAGAGTTAACACGACATGGCAGCAGTATCATTAGAAAACTGGAAAGAACAGATCAGAGATCCGAAAATCGAGTGCATGAGCAGAGATGAGATGACAGCACTTCAGAGTGAAAGACTGATAAAACAGGTTGCAAACGTATATGAGCATGTTTCATTTTATCGTAAGAAGATGGATGAGATGGGAGTTTTGCCGGGAGATATCAAAGGAATCGAGGACATTAATAAGCTTCCATTTACAACAAAAGAAGATCTGAGAAATAATTATCCGTTCGGTCTGCTTGCAGTTCCGCAGGATAAGATCGTCAGAGTGCAGGGAACGTCCGGAACAACCGGAAAGCTTACACTTGCATCTTATACACAGAAAGACGTAGACGTCTGGGGTGAATGTGTGGCAAGAGGTCTTACGATGGCTGGACTTACCGCAGAAGACAGACTTCATATCTGTTATGGATACGGACTTTTTACCGGAGGTATGGGACTGGATTTCGGAGCAAGAAAATTAGGCGCTATGGCGATCCCGATGTCAGCAGGTAATACAAAGAGACAGCTCATGTGTATGGAGGATTTCGGAGCAACTGCATTTGCATGTACACCGTCTTATGCATTATATCTTGCAGAAGCAGCAAGAGAAGCAGGAGTTGTGGATCGTTTACAATTAAAGGTCGGAATCAACGGAGCTGAGCCTTGGACAGAAGAGATGCGTCACAAGATCGAAGAACTGCTGAATGTCAACTGTTTTGATATTTATGGATTATGTGAAATCACAGGCCCGGGTGTTGCGTTAGAATGTATCCATCATAATGGTATGCATGTTTATGAAGATTACTTCTATCCGGAAGTACTGAATCCGGCAGATAATTCTGCATGTGCAGACGGAGAGACGGGAGAACTTGTATTTACAACACTTGCAAAAGAAGGTATGCCATTACTCCGTTACCGTACAAAAGACCTTACAAGCATTGATCACAGCACTTGTGCATGTGGAAGAACACTTCCTAGAATCCAGAAGTTCAAAGGACGTACCGATGACATGAAAGTTATCCGTGGTGTTAACGTATTCCCGACACAGGTTGAGACCGCGCTTCTGTCCATTGGTGGCGGTGTAGCTCCACACTATATTCTGATCGTAGACCGCGAGAATAATCTGGACGTTCTTACAGTTATGGTAGAAGTAGATGAGAAATACTTCTCTGATGAGATTCGTAAATTGGACGAACTAAAAGCAAAAGTCGGTGCAGTCTTAAAACAGGCACTGGGCGTTGCAGTCAGAGTTAAACTGGTTGAGCCAAAGACCATCCAGAGAAGTGAAGGAAAAGCAAAACGTGTCATTGACAATAGAGAGATGTAAAAGGAGGGGACAATATGGGAATCAGTAATACAATCCAGCAGTTATCAGTATTTCTGGAAAACCGCGAAGGACGTATGGACGAAGTGCTACGTGTCCTTGCAGAAAATGATGTCAATATCGTTGCACTGAGTCTTGCAGATACATCCGATTATGGTATGCTTCGTATGATCACATCGGATCCGCACAAAGGACGTGCAGCTTTAAAAGAAGCAGGAATCACAGCAATGCTTACAGATGTTGTGGCGCTTCGTGTACCGCACGAGACAGGATCACTTGCAAAAGCGATGCACCAGATCGTGGAAGGAGAAGTCAACATCGAATATATGTATGCGTTTGCAAATGGTGTGGATGCGGCAGCAGTATTAAAGAGTGACGATCCGGGACGCGTGATCGATATTCTGAAAGGCAGTGGATTCGACGTATACAGCGCAGATGAAGCTTACCACGCAACTGACAGTTAAGGAGTCGTTGATTATGGAAAATGATTTAGTAAAGATCTATACAGCGTATGATCATATCCAGGCAGAGATGGCAGTTGGTGCGCTGGAGAATCAGCAGATTCCGGCACTCAGAAAAGAACTTGGAAATGCCGGTCTTCTGAATATTTACGGAACCAACTCCATGAGCGGGGAAGAGATCTATGTACCGAAAGAGAGCAAAGAGAAAGCAAGAGAAGTTCTGATCGCGATAGGATTTTTAGAAGAGGAATAAAAGAAAATGGAGGGATGTCTTACGACAGGACCTCCATTTTCGTGTGTGACAGAGGCATTGGAGAAAGAAAAATGAAAGCAGAAAAGGGAAATAATCTTGAGAAAGAATTGCAGAAAATGCTCACAGCAATCCATCCGGCGGATCCATGTGTGGCAGAAACCGCACTGAAGCGCTGGAATTCAATCGCAAAGCCGTTGCACAGCCTTGGAAAACTGGAAAAAGACATCATCCAGATTGCAGGGATGACCGGTGATCCGAATGTACATCTGGACAAAAAAGCATTACTTGTGATGTGTGCGGATAATGGTGTAGTTGAAGAAGGTGTCACACAGACGGGACAGGAAGTGACCGCCATTGTTGCTGAAAATTTTCTGACCGGCAATACAAGCGCTGCGATCATGTGCAGACAGGCTGGTGTGGATCTCTTTCCGGTTGACATTGGCATGGTTACAGATACAAAAGTCCCAGATGTTAAGATCCGCTATGGAACAGCAAATTTCGTAAAAGAACCGGCAATGACGAGAGGAGAAGCAGTGCGTGCCATCCTGACCGGAATACAGATTGCCCGGGATAAGAAAAAGGAAGGCTATCAGATTCTCTGTATCGGTGAGATGGGGATTGGCAATACAACGACAAGCAGTGCTGTGGCATCTGTGCTTCTTGGAAAAGAACCGGAAGAACTGACAGGTCGTGGCGCCGGGCTTGACGATAGCGGTCTGCAAAAGAAGATACAGGCAATCTGTACGGGAATTGAAAAACATCATCCGCGGGCAGATGACCCGGTGGATGTACTTGCAAAAGTGGGAGGGCTGGACATTGCAGGAATGGCAGGCATCTGCCTTGGTGGTGCAATTGAGCATATTCCTGTCATGCTGGATGGATTTATTTCGGATGTGGCGGCGCTTCTTGCTGTGCACCTGTGTCCGGCTGTAAAAGACTATCTGTTGATTTCACACGTATCAAAAGAACCGGGGGCCGGGATGGTATTGCGAGAGCTGACAGCGGAAAAAGCTAGTGACGTCCACGGCATGAATCTCGGTATGTGTTTAGGAGAAGGAACCGGAGCAGTCGCATATTTACCGGTTCTGGAACTTGGATTATCCGTGTATCAGGAAATGAGCACATTTGCAGAGAATCAGATTGAGGACTACAAGGATTATACGAAAGAAAATCCGGCAAAGGATTCTCCGGAAAAAACAGAAGCAAATATAGGAGGAACGCCATGTTGCATGTAATTACCGGAGGAAGCGGAAGTGGAAAATCAGCCTATGCAGAGAACTGGCTGCTTGAACAACGCGAGAAAAATCTGTATGATGAAAATAGCGAAAATACGAATCCGTCTGCGCCACTCTATATTGCGACGATGATTCCATATGGAAAAGAAGGGAAAACAAAAGTTATAAGACACAGGAGACTGCGCGCGGGAAAAGGATTCCGGACATTTGAATGTTACCGGGATCTTGCGAAAGCAGACATTCCGGTAAATACGGGGATTCTGTTAGAGTGCATGTCGAATCTGACGGCAAATGAGCTGTATGACGAAGCAGGAAACATGAATAAACCTGAAAAAGTAAAAAGACAGATACTGGAAGGAATCCGGCATGTGATAGAAAAGACAGATTTACTTGTCATCGTTACAAATGAAGTTCAGGGAGATCAGATGGAATACAGCGAAGAGACGAAGATTTACCAGCGAGTACTGGGGGAAGTAAACCAGAGCCTTGCCGGACTTGCAGAGAAAGTAACGGAAGTCGTATATGGGATTCCGGTGGAGATAAAATAGATGAAGAAATTATGGAACAGTTTTAAAATTGCATTTGCAATGTACAGTAAAATACCAATGCCACAAAGCGAGTGGACGGAAGAAAATATGTCCTATGCAATGTGTTTTTTTCCTTGGGTGGGAGCTGTGACAGGCGGCATCTCCTATCTGGTCGTGTTGTTTGCAGATCTGTTAAAAGAAAGAGAAATCTCATTTGGCAGCCTGTTTTTTCCGGCAGTACTGACGGTGTTACCGGTTTTGATCAGTGGTGGCATCCACATGGATGGATTTCTGGATACGCAGGATGCATTAAGCTCCTGGCAATCGAAAGAGAAGCGTCTGGAAATCCTTAAAGATCCCCATGCAGGAGCATTTGCAATCCTGTCCGGCTGCGTTTATTTCATCTTGAGTCTTGGCATATATTCCGGCGTGACAGAGGAGAGCATGCGGCTGATCGGGATGGGATTCATACTATCCCGGACACTAAGCGGCATATCCGTACTTCGGTTTCCTCAGGCAAGGAAAAACGGTCTGGTTGCAGTATTTGCCGAGCGTGCAGATAAGAGAAGAACCTTTCGTGTATTGATCATCTATCTGGTGCTGGAAATTGTAGCATTGTTATGGGCAGGAAGAGGAGCAGGGCTTTGCTGCGTGATTGTTGCAGGACTTCTTTTTTTGTATTATCATCATATGGCATGTGCAAAATTTGGCGGAGTTACCGGAGATCTGGCAGGGTATTTTCTGCAGATCTGTGAACTTGGAATTGCAATGGCTGCGGTAATTGTGACGAGTGTGTAGATGATGCCAGCGGCAAAAGCACGCGAAGTCCTATGGGTTGCAATAGTGTTTGGAGAAGGTTGTTAGTGGCAAGTTTTGGTGGGAGAATAACAGGAGAGAAAAATGATATTAATAACAGGCGGAGCCTATCATGGAAAACGAAATTATGCAAAACAGATGTACCCTGGTATAGATTTTGTAGATGGAATATCATGCGCAGAAGAGACAATCTTTGCATGTCAGGGAATGGATCATTTCCACAGTTATATTGAAAACCGGATGCGTGAGGGGAAAAAGCTTCCGGAACTTTTAAAAATAGTGGAAAAGTTAAAGTGTGAAAATTCAGAGATAGTGTTGATCACAGATGAAATTGGATATGGAATCGTTCCGACAGATGCATTTTACAGAGAATATAGAGAGACGCATGGTAGGGTATGCACGCAGATTGCGGCAGAAGCAAAAGAAGTGCACAGGGTAATCTGTGGGATAGGAACGGTGATCAAAGGATGAAAATCTATCTGATACGACATGGAAAGACAAAAGGAAATCTGGAAGAGCGCTATATCGGAAGGACAGATGAGCCCTTGTGCGAGGCTGGAAGAGAAAACTTGAAGAAATATCAGTACCCGCAGGTGGAGATGGTGTTTACCAGTCCCATGAAACGCTGTATGCAGACCGCAGAAACGATTTATCCGGGGCAGCAGTATCAATGCATAGAAGAATTAAGAGAGAGCGATTTCGGTGCATTTGAAGGCCACACATATAAAGAATTGTCCGGTGATGTCAGATATCAGGCCTGGATTGACAGCGGCGGTACATTGCCATTTCCGGGCGGAGAGAGCAGGAAAGAAGTGCGCGACCGCTGCATCCGTGGAATCGCGACCGCATTGAAAATCGCGGAAAAGGAGCATGCTTCACAGATTGCATTTGTCGTACATGGTGGAACGATCATGAACGTGATGGAGAAATATGCAAGACCGCGGGGGCAGTACTATGATTTCCAGGTGAAAAATGGGGAAGGCTATGTGCTGAATCTGAAAAGCAAGACGGAAAATAACCAGTGTAATTACAGGAAGTGTAGCTTTGATAAAAAAACGGAGTGAAAAAAACTGGTTGAAAGCTGAAAACTCAATTGAAAAAATAATTTGAAAAATTGAAAAAATAGTTGTAATTTATAAGAATCTATGATATTATAATTTTCGTTGCAGAGAGCAACAAAAATAAATGCGGGTGTAGTTCAATGGTAGAACACCAGCCTTCCAAGCTGGATACGTGGGTTCGATTCCCATCACCCGCTTTTTTATATATGATGAACCAAGCAAAAGAGCAGAATCATTACTTATGTGAATCTTCACTTTGTAATAATTCTGCTCTTCTTTTGAGCTCTCATAGCCTGTTAAAGAGCAGGCTTTTCGTGCTATAAAATATTATTTATTCATAACGTTCGTCAATTACACGTTTCGTTTTCTTCTCACTTCTCGGAAGAAGACCGATTTCCACAACTTTTACAAGCGGAGTAAATCCGATCTTGCTCTTTACACGTGTAGCAATGCGGTCTGCAAGATCAAGGAAATCAACGGTTCCGTTTGTCTCGACATAGATACGCATCGTGTCTTTGCCGTCCAGATGAGAGATGCGGATCTGATATTCGCTGGATACTTCCTTGAACTCTTTCAGAATCTCTTCAATCTGGCTTGGGAATACATTTACACCTTTGATCTTCATCATGTCGTCAGTACGTCCCATGATCGTATCCAGACGCGGAAATTTGCTTCCACAAGGGCATTCACCCGGAATAATGCGGGAAAGATCATGTGTACGATAACGGATCAGTGGTGCGCCCTCTTTTACAAGAGTAGTGATTACGATCTCACCGAGTTCGCCGTCCGGAAGAACTTCACCTGTTACAGGATCAATGATTTCAATGTAAATATAATCATCCCAGTAATGCATACCGCAGTCATGTGAGCAGCTGATACCGATTCCCGGACCGTAGATTTCTGTCAGTCCGTAAATATCATACAGCTCGATGCCGAGTTCTTCGGAGATACGTTTCCGCATCTTTTCGCCCCATCTTTCAGAACCGATGATACCTTTCTTCAGATGAATCTTATCTTTGATACCGCGACGTTTAATCTCTTCTGCGAGAAGCAATGCATAAGAAGAAGTAGAACCAAGGACTGTCGTTTTCATGTCCATCATCATCTGTAATTGTTTGTCGGTATTACCAGGTCCCATAGGAATGACCATAGAACCTAATTTCTCAGCGCCTGCCTGAAAACCGATTCCGGCAGTCCACAGTCCGTATCCCGGGGTAATCTGGATACGATCCATATTTGTCATGCCAGTCATTTCGTAGCAACGTTTGAACATAATCGCCCAGTCGTCTACGTCTTTGGCTGTATACGGGATGATGACCGGAAGTCCGGTTGTTCCGGAAGAAGAGTGGATGCGGACGATCTTCTCCTCCGGTGCAGTCATAAGTCCGAGTGGATAGGCATTTCTTAAGTCACTTTTCTCGGAAAATGGAAGCTTCCGGAAATCTTCCGCACTGGAAATGCTTGAAACACCGGCTTCGTCCAGTTTCTTTCCATAGAAACTCTCGGCTTTGATAAGAGCCTGAATCTGTCCGTTTACCTGTGCAATTTGTGTTTCTGTAATTTTCATAGGTCTGTCCTTTCTGCTATGTAAATGAAATGTTTCATATCCGGTTATTTTGTATAATTTAATGCCTGAAGGTTCATGGCGTGGAATTTTTCCGGAAGTGTCCGGAGCATTACATGTTCGATGTCTTCTAAGTTGAAGTCAAGTACACCGGTACGAAGTGCAGTTCCAAGGAGAATCATGTTCAGGACTTTGGATGAACCGATTTCCGCACAGGCTTTGTCAGCATCGATCAGTGTAAGATTCGGAACATTTTGTTTTAAATATTCAAGCATTGGTTCGGAATCATAATTGCTTTCTGAAAGTGTTGCAGTTACCGGCTTGATCGCGCGAGTGCTTACAACAACATAACCGCCTTCTTTTAAGTATGGAAGCATACGGACCGTTTCGCCCGGTTCAAATCCAATGATCAGATCGGCAGTTCCGGCGGCGATCATCGGGGAATAGAGCCCTTCACCGATACGCACATGGCTGAATACACTTCCGCCACGCTGCGCCATACCGATCGTTTCGGCACTCATAACCGGAATATTCTGTTCCATAGCTGCGGCAGCAAGAAGTTTGGATGCAAGGACGGTACCCTGTCCGCCAACACCGCAGAGTACAATATTTTTAATCATGCTGTTTACCTCCTTTGATCGCATGAACCGGACAGATCTGACTGCAAAGTCCACAGCCGGTGCACATAGATGAATCAATGGAAACATTTCCGTCTTCTGTAATGATTGCAGGACATCCCAATTCCCGGATGCATTTCTTGCAATGGATGCAGGAGGAAATATCTACATGCATCGGGGTGCCCGGTTTTGTGACAGCAATGCATGGCGATTTGAAAATGATCGCTTTTACACCCGGCTTATCTGCGAGCTCTTTTACACAGGAGACAGCCGCCTCGTGATCCAGTGGATTTACTGTTTCTACATCCTGCATGCCGATACCGCGAAGAACCTGTTCGATATTGATTTTCTGGACGATTTCGCCCATAACAGTGCGGCCGGTACCGGGATGCGGCTGGTGTCCGGTCATGGCAGTGGTTGAATTATCCAGAACAACAAGTGTCATATTCGCCTGATTATAGACCGCATTGACAACTCCGGTGATCGCAGAAGCGAAAAACGTAGAATCTCCGACAAATGCAAAGCAGGCAGTATCCGGTTCAATTTTTTCCACACCCTGTGCGATATTCAGACCTGCACCCATGCAGAGGCAGGTATCTACCATATCAAGTGGACTGGCATTGCCGAGTGTATAACAGCCAATATCACCACAGAAAATAGTCTTGCGACCCTGCATTGCTTTTTTTACTGCGTAGAAAGAAGCACGGTGCGGACATCCTGCACACAGAACCGGCGGACGTACCGGAAGTGGAGGGACATCTGTAAGTTTTGGCTGTTCCTTTACCGGAAGATCAAGAAATGTGCGGATATAGGTATCTACGCTGTCTCTTGTATTTTCTCCGGCGTTGGCAGTATTGTGTGTCAGTTTTCCGAGAATTTTTACCGGAAGGTGATATTTTCCACAAATATAAGTAAGCTCCCGCTCAATGACAGGATCTAATTCTTCCAGACAGAGTACTTCGTCGAGTCCGTTTAAGAACTGGGCTGCTAGCTTTTCAGGAAAAGGATGCGGAGTCGAAATCTTCAAATGGCGGACCATACCGGTTTCAATCAGTGTTTCCATCGCATAAGTAAAACTGATACCGCCGGATACGATTCCTTTCCTGCTGTCTGCAAAAGTGTCACAGGCAGGATAGATTTTATTTTTCTCATAGGAAGAAAATATATCCGCTAATTCAACATTTCTGGCTTCTATCTTCTGATGGTTCTGGTAAGAAAGCCGTGGGAAAATAACCCAACGCTTTGAGTCTTTGACAAAGCCTTCCGGCGTATGTACAGTATATTCTTCCGGATCTTTGACAGATACAGAAGCATAGCCGTGACAGACGCGGGTAGTCGGGCGCAAAAATACAGGAGTGTTATATTTTTCAGAGTATTCATACGCTTCCTGAATCATCTCATATGCTTCCTGTGCAGAAGACGGATCAAAACAAGGTAGCTTGGAAAATGCTGCGAAATGTCTGGTATCCTGCTCTGTCTGCGAGGAAATCGGTCCTGGATCGTCGGCGACAAGAATTACCATACCGCCCTTAACTCCGATGTATTCCAGACTCATCAGAGGATCGGAGGCAACGTTTAAACCAACCTGTTTCATTGTGACGAGTGTTCTTGCGCCACTGTAGGAGGCGCCTGCGGCTAGCTCCATTGCTGCTTTTTCATTAACCGACCATTCGACATAGACATCATCCGGACGGTGTTTGGCAATTGTTTCAAGAACTTCCGTGGATGGAGTTCCGGGATATCCGGCAACAACATTGACACCAGAAGCAACAGCACCAAGTGCAATCGCTGCATTTCCCATTAAAAATTCTTTATGCATGATCTCACCTCAAGTTCGTTAAAAATAGTAATAATTAAAAATAAGTATAGTCTGTTTTGAAGTGAAATTCAATGAAATTCATACAAAGGGTTGTATAAATATTCAAATCATAAGCGAGATCGGACGCTTTTGTAACAATGTATGTGCATCAGAAAAGCACAGTCATGATGGCTGTGCTTGTAGTGTTGTTATAGCATTTTGCTGCAAGATATAATGGATAAGAAGCTGCCGGTGGCATATTCTTTTTATTCCATACAGTTTTCCAGCGACTGGAAGAAGTCAGGATAAGACACATCCACGCACTGGCTGTCCAGGATCTGTGTTGTACCATCTGCGGTTAACCCGGCAACTGCAAATGACATGGCAATCCGGTGATCAAGATAACTGTTAATCTTAGCGCCTTTTAATGGCTGTACACCGCTTTGCGGGCTGGAACCCTGAATGATCATGCCGTCTTCCGTCGGAGTAATAGTGGCGCCCATCGCACGGAGACCTTCTGTAACAGTATCGATACGGTTCGTTTCTTTTACTTTTAATTCAGCAGCATCTTTGATGATGGTTGGGCCTTCCGCCTGTGATGCCATAACTGCAAGAATCGGAATCTCATCGATCAGCGTCGGAATCAGATTTCCTTCAATAGTAGTGCCTTTTAAATGGCTGGTGCGGACAAGCACATCAGCACGGCCTTCGCCGCCCTCGTAAGTCTGGTTTAACAGTGTGATATCAGCGCCCATGCCTTTGCAGACTTCTAAAAATCCGGCGCGGGTAAGATTCGTGCCGACATTCTTTACAAGCAGTTCACTGTCTGGAACGAGAAGCCCTGCAGCGATAAAATATGCAGCGGAAGAAATGTCACCCGGCACACAGATCTTCTGTCCGTAAAGCTGTTCACATGGTTCTACGCTGGCAGTTGCACTTCCATTCGGGTGCATAGTAGAAGTGACTTCAGCGCCGAAACTTTGTAACATCAGTTCTGTGTGGTTTCGGGAAAGCGCCGGTTCTGTCACCGAAGTAGTACCGTCACCGTAAAGCCCGGCAAGAAGAACCGCAGATTTTACCTGCGCAGAGGCAACCGGTGAAGTATAGGAGATTGCGTGAATCTTCCCCGGTGTGATGCGAAGCGGAGCACAGTTATTTCCGCCTATACTCGTAACATTTGCCCCCATCAGATTTAACGGAGTCATAATTCTTCCCATCGGTCTGGAATTTAAAGAATCATCACCGGACATAACAGAAGCAAAATTTTGTCCGGCAAGAATACCGGACATCAACCGGGTTGTTGTACCGCTGTTTCCGACGTTCAGAATGTCGGCAGGTGCAGACAGACCGTGAAGTCCTTTGCCGTGGACAAGGATACTCTGTGGTGTTTCTTCTATTTTAATGCCCATCTTCCGGAAACAGTCGATTGTTGACAGACAGTCGGCTCCCTTCAGAAAATGTGTGATCTCTGTTGTGCCAAGAGAGATTGCTCCCAACATGATGGAACGATGGGAGATCGATTTGTCGCCCGGAATCGTAACTTCGCCTCTTAAACCTTTTACTGGATAGATTTCTTTAACGCTCATAAACAATATACCTGAATTTCTGCAAGAGTGCGCCGGCTTTTTCCTGTGAAGCCGCATCGTAGAACTCTATACGCAGAACCCCCTCTTCAAATTCTCTGTTGTGTACAATGCCGATATTTTTAATACTGAGATTATTGGAAGCAAGGATAGTTGCAATTGCTGCGATTCCACCTGCTTCATCAATGATGTCACAGTAAACGGCAAAATTTTTCTTGATCGGACCTGCCGATGTTTCACTGATCGAGTTCCGGTAAGTACGGGAAGAATCAAAAATATTGTAAACACCCTGTTCGTCTCCGGCGTCTACCAGTTCTTTTGCTTTTGTAAGTGTTTCAATATAGGAGCCGAGGATCTGGCTGATATTCTCCTTGTTCTGTGTGCAGATATTCTGCCACATTGTCGGAGAGGAAGAGGCGATTCTTGTGATATCTTTGAATCCTCCGGCGGCAAGATTCTTCATCAGCTCGTCTTTCGTATCGGTATCTTTTACAAAGTTGACAAGACTTGCTGCAATAATGTGCGGCAGATGACTGATCGTACCAGTTACGTAGTCGTGTTTTTTATAGTCCAGAATTACCGGCAGTGCTTTCAGTGCAGTGACAAATGATTCATAGCGTGCAACCTTTTCTTCGGAAACTTCTACAGATGGTGTCAGCACATAGTAAGCATTTTCAATGAGCATTGCTTTGGAATTGCTGTAACCGCTTTTCTCGGAACCTGCCATAGGATGTCCTCCGATAAAATATTTACCAAGCCCCAGAGTTTCTGCCTCTTCGTGGATGTTTGTTTTTACACTTCCAACATCTGTAAGAATACAGTCCTCATGCATATAGCAGGTAAGCTGCTTCAGATAAGCACTGTTAAAAGAAACCGGTGCACATAAAAATATGTAAGAACAGTGATAGAAATTATCATCAATCGTAGTCGCTGCAACGTCGATCACAGATTCCTGTGTGGCAAGTGCCAGCGCTTCTTTATTTTTGTCGAATGCAACGATCTCGTAATCCGGGAAATACTGGCGTATCGCTTTTGCGATAGAACCGCCGATCAGACCAAGACCGATGAATCCGATTTTCTGTTTGTCCATAGTAACTCCTTCCATAGATAAAGCCTGTTATTGGATTGAAAAAACAGGCTTTGAAACTTCTGAAATTTATTATATTTTCTTTTTTGGCGTTTGTCAATGCTATGATGCTTTAAAGTGAAAAAGTAAAGAAAGAAAATTGTAAAAAATGTATAAAAGAGTTGTAATTAGTCAGAAAATTTAGTACAATATACCCATGATAATTTACTATAGTAAGGAGGCAGCTTAATATGAAAGTATACAGGACGGATGAGATTAGAAATGTTGTTCTATTAGGACATGGAGGAAGCGGTAAGACAAGTCTTGTGGAAGCCATGGCCTATGTATCAGGAGCAACTACTCGTATGGGAAAAGTTGCAGACGGTAATATGATCAGTGATTTTGATAAAGAGGAACAGAAGAGACAGTTCTCAATCAGCACATCACTGGTACCGATCGAATGGGAGAAAGCGAAGATCAATGTTCTCGATACACCGGGATATTTTGACTTTGTCGGAGAAGTAGAAGAAGCAGTCAGTGCAGCAGATGCAGCAGTTATCGTTGTTTCTGGAAAAGCAGGTGTTGAGGTTGGAACAGAGAAAGCATGGGAATTATGTGACAAATATAATCTGCCTCGTATGGTATATGTTACAGAGATGGACGTGGATGATGCAAGTTTCCGTCAGGTCGTACAGGATCTGACAGATAAGTATGGTAAAGTGATTGCACCGCATTTCCAGCCAATCCGTGAGAATGAGAAGTTAGTTGGTTACGTTAATATTATTAAGAATGCAGGAAGACGTTATACTGGTATCGGAGAGAGAGAAGAGTGCGAGATCCCGGATTACTGTAAACCAAACCTGGAGATCTACCGTGAGAAACTGTTAGAAGCAGTTGCGGAGACAAGCGATGAGTTTATGGAGCGTTATTTTGCAGGAGAAGAGTTCTCTGTAGAAGAGATTCGTTCTGCAATGAGAACAGAAGTTATGGACGGAGATATCGTTCCGGTTGCTATGGGATCGAATATCCAGGCACAGGGAGTTGCAAACCTCCTTTCAGATATTGTAAGATTCTTCCCAAGCCCGGACAGCAGAAAATGCGCCGGCATTAACCGTAAGACGAACGAGATCTATGAAGCAGATTATGATTTCGCAAAAGCAAAATCCGCATATGTCTTCAAAACTATGGTAGATCCGTTTATCGGAAAATATTCTTTCGTAAAAGTGTGCTCCGGTGTATTGAAGGGTGATGATGTGCTCTACAATGCAGAGTCCGAAGCAGAAGCCAAACTTGGCAAGATTTATACAATGTCAGGTAACAAACCGGTAGAAGTCAGCGAATTATTTGCAGGTGATATCGGTGCAATCGCCAAACTTGCCAATACAAAGACCGGTGATACACTTTCCGCAAAGACAACACCGCTGATGTTTGGAAAAACAGAATATTCGAAACCATATACATATATGAAATATGTTGTTAAGAACAAAGGCGATGAGGATAAAGTATCCCAGGCGTTGCAGAAGATGATGGCAGAAGATGTGACACTTAAGAGTGTTAACGACAGCGAGAACCGTCAGACACTGATCTATGGTATGGGTGACCAGCATCTGGAAGTGACGGCAAGCAAACTTGCTGCAAGATACAAATGTGAGATCACACTGGAGACACCGAAAGTGGCATTCCGTGAGACAATCAAGAAGAAATCAGACGTAGATACGAAGTATAAGAAACAGTCCGGCGGACATGGACAGTATGGACATGTCAAGATGAGATTCGAACCATCCGGAGATCAGGAGACACCTTATGTATTCGAAGAAGAAGTTGTGGGCGGAGCTGTTCCGAAGAACTACTTCCCGGCAGTTGAAAAAGGTCTTCAGGAATCTGTACTTAAAGGGCCTCTGGCAGGATATCCGGTTGTAGGTGTGAAAGCAGTTCTGTATGATGGATCTTATCATCCGGTAGATTCTTCTGAGATGGCATTCAAGACAGCAACGATCCAGGCATTTAAGAAAGGCTTCATGGAAGCAGGACCGGTTCTCTTAGAACCAATCGCTTCTGTGAAAGTTACAGTTCCGGATGATTATACCGGAGATGTTATGGGCGATCTGAATAAGAGAAGAGGTCGTGTGCTTGGTATGAATCCATTAAGCGGCGGATATCAGGAGATTATCGCTGATGTTCCGATGACAGGTATGTTCGGATACTGCACAACACTTCGTTCCATGACCGGTGGACGCGGCAATTATTCTTATGAATTTGCACGTTATGAGCAGGCTCCTTCAGACATTCAGGAAGCAGAGATTGCAAAGCGAACAGCAGAAGAATAAATCTTTGATAAAAATTTGATTATGAAATAAGAAAAAAAGCTCTGGGAAGGGCTTTTTTTCTTATATTAAAAGTGCTATAATCGTGGTTGCTATTTATATTAGGAAAGAAATTTTGGCAAAGGAATATATGTGAGGAAAGAAAAATGAAAATAGTAATCATTGGTGATGGAAAGGTTGGCCATAAGCTGGCAGTCCAATTATCGGAAGAAGATTACGATATTGTGCTGATTGACCAGAACGAAGGCAAGTTAAAAGCCGCGTTGAACCAGCTTGATATTTTCTGCATTACCGGTAACGGTGCAGATGCAGAGGTTCAGAAACAGGCGGACGTACCACATGCAGATCTGGTAATTGCATGCGCATCAACGGACGAGATGAATATGCTGAGTTGTCTTCTGGCAAAAAGGCTGGGAGCAAAGCATACGATAGCCAGAGTACGCAACCCAATTTACTACAGACAGATGGATCTTCTGAAGGAAGACCTGCATCTGAGTATGGCAGTTAATCCGGAGCTGACTGCGGCGAATGAGATTGCCCGTGTGCTTTTGTTCCCGGAGACGAGTAAAGTTGAGACTTTTATGAAGGGAAAAGTAGAACTTGTTGAATATCCGGTACGTGAGGACAGTCCACTGGTGGATATCGCACTTTCAGAGCTGTACCGGAAGTTCCAAATCAAAGTACTGGTATGTGCAGTAAAGCGCAAGGGAGAAGTTTACATTCCGGATGGTGATTTTGTCTTAAGAGAAGGAGACAAGTTACATATCGCGGCCGCACATCAGGATCTGAAATCATTTTTCAAATCATTAGGAAGAAAGCGTACCCGTGTGAAGAATGTTCTGATCTGTGGAGGAGGGCATTTATGCTTCTATCTTGCAAATCAGCTTCTGCAGGCAGGAATGCAGGTGAAGATCATTGAGATCAAAGAAAAAAAATGTGAGAATCTCTGTGAATTACTTCCAAAGGCAACGATCATTCATGGTGATGCAACAGATCATGATCTGCTGCTGGAAGAAGGAATTGCCGAAGCAGATGCGATGGTTTCACTGACTGGTCTTGATGAAGAGAATATTATTTTATCTCTATTCGCAAAGACGCAGGGCGTGAATAAGATCATTGCAAAAGTAAATGAAGATTCTAGGGCACAGATGGTGGAAGGACTCGGCATCGACAGTATTATTTCGGCGAAGAGTGCAACGGCGGATGCGATCATGCGATATGTTCGTGCCCGTAAGAATTCTTACAGTAATGCCAATGTAGAGACGATGTATCGTCTTGTGAACGGAAAAGTAGAAGCGCAGGAATTTATCATTCGAAAGGAATGTGAATATACATCCGTTCCACTGAAAGAGCTAAGAACAAAGAAAAACACACTGATTGCATGTATCGGCAGACATCGCCAGGTTATCATCCCGAATGGTGATACAACGATGGAAGTTGGTGACAGCGTTATTGTCGTTACGAAGAATCATGTGATCCGCAATCTGAATGAGATACTTTTATAGGAGCCGGTGTAAATATGAATAGAAGAATGATTTTATATATTCTGGCAAAAATGATGGGAGTAGAAGGTGTGCTTTTGCTCCTTCCTGCTTTTGTCGGACTTTTATATGGAGAAAAAAGCGGAGCCTGCTTTTTATTTCCGGCAACAATATTGGCATTGATTTATATTATATTCGGAATCAGAAAGCCGAATAAAACGAAGATTTACGCAAAAGAAGGTATGATCATCGTTGCCAGTGCATGGATTTTATGGTCGATGTTTGGAGCAATTCCGTTTACGCTGGGAGGATATATCCCGAACTATCTGGATGCATTTTTTGAGATGGTATCCGGATTTACGACAACAGGTTCTACAATTTTAAATGATATTGAATCGCTGTCACACTGTATGCATTTCTGGAGATGCTTCACACACTGGATCGGTGGTATGGGCGTGCTTGTATTTGTACTGGTTCTGACTTCTCTTGATAAGAAGAATACGATGTATCTGATGCGTGCGGAAGTACCGGGACCAGAGAAAGATAAGCTTGTGCCGAAAGCGATGGCAACAGCGAGAATTTTATATGGAATGTATTTTGCACTGACAGCAGTAGAAATTGTATTGCTGCTTTTTGGTGGTATGACCCCATTTGACAGTATTATCCATGCATTCAGTACTGCAGGGACCGGAGGATTTTCGAACTATGCTAATAGTATCGGACAGCTTGACAGTGCATATATTGATGGTGTGATCACGGTATTTATGATCCTGTTTGGTATCAATTTTAACCTGTTTTATCTGTTGTTGTTAAGACAGTTCAAACCGGTATGGAAAAATGAAGAACTGCGGACGTATCTGGCGATCATAGTAACAGCGATTGCCTTGATCACATGGAATATTACATCAATATATGGCAATCCGTTAAAGGCATTCCGGTATGCGGCATTTCAGGTCGCATCCATTATTACGACAACCGGATTCGCGACGGCCGATTATATGAAATGGCCGACGATGTCGCAGACGATCATTGTTATATTAATGATCATCGGTGCGTGTGCTTCATCCACAGGCGGTGGTATCAAAGTTTCAAGATTCCTGATTGTTGTTAAGAGTATTAAGAAGGAACTGAAACAGATGGTCCATCCGAAATCTGTCAACCTGATCCGTATAAATGGCAAGAAGATGAATCCGGACATTGTACAGAATGTATTTGTATATCTGGTTGCATATGCGGGAATTGCCGGGTTATCCGTATTATTGGTTTCTATAGATGATTTTGATTTTGCCACAAACTTCGGATCTGTAATGGGAACTTTGAATAATATCGGCCCGGGACTTGGTGTATCTGGTCCGGCAGGAAACTTTGCACAGTTTTCTCCATTTTCAAAACTGGTATTTTGTATGGATATGTTGATTGGTCGTCTGGAAATCTTTCCATTCCTGATGCTCTTTACATCAATATCTTGGAGAAAGAAATTTTAGAATGGGAGGGTGTTATGAAAAAGAGAAGTAAATTTGCGATTGTTGTTATTTTGCTGGCGATTGCGGCGATTTATTATTATGTGTCAATTCCGGCAGTCAATATTCATTCGGCGCAGACATGGTTTTTTGTGATGACACTGTTTGTTGTCCTGATCATTTACTATGCGGTCAGAAAGCGTGTAACACGTGTGGAACTTGGGACGAATAAGATTTTACGTTCCATGATCGGACTGTTGGTTGTGTTTGGAATTGTGTATCTGGCAGGTTCTGTACTGTCATCCCCGATCATCAATGCGAAAAAATATCAGAAATTGATGAAAGTGGAGACTGGAGAGTTCAGTAAAGATGTAAAAGAATTGTCTTATGACAGAATTCCGCTTCTGGACAAAGATACTGCAGCACTTCTCGGAGATCGTAAGATGGGAAGTATGGTAGATATGGTATCTCAGTTTGAGGCAGATGACATTTACAGCCAGATCAATTACAAGAATAATCCGGTCCGTGTAACGCCACTGAAATATGCGAATCTGATCAAGTGGTTTACAAACCGCAGAGAAGGAATTCCGGCATATATCCGGATCAATATGGCTACACAGACAACAGAACTTGTGAAATTAAAAGAAGGAATCAAGTATACGACCAGTGAACATCTGAACCGTAATATTTACCGTCACTTAAGATTTGCACATCCGACTTATATATACGGAGAGTTAAGTTTTGAGATTGATGAAGCCGGAGTACCATACTGGATTGCACCGGTGAAGAAATATAACATCGGTCTGTTCGGTGGTGAAACAGTCGGAAAAGTCGTACTCTGTAACGCAGTAACCGGTGAAACGAAGACATATGACATTAAGGATGTACCGTCCTGGGTAGACCGTGCGTACTCGGCAGATCTTCTTGTACAGCTCTTTGACTATTATGGAACATTGAAACATGGATTTTTGAACAGTGTGCTGAGTCAGAAGGACTGTCTGGAGACAACAGATGGATATAATTATCTTGCACTGGATGATGATGTCTGGATGTATACAGGTGTGACATCTGTCAATGGCGACCAGTCCAATGTCGGCTTTGTATTAGCCAACCAGCGGACGATGGAGACGAAGTACTATACGGTAGAAGGCGCAACCGAAGCGTCAGCGATGTCTTCAGCGGAAGGTCAGGTGCAAAACTTAAAGTACGAGGCAACCTTTCCGCTGCTGCTTAACATTTCCGGTGAACCGACTTACTTTATTGCATTAAAGGATGATGCCGGTCTGGTGAAAAAGTATGCTATGGTAAATGTCCATAAATACCAGATTGTAGCGATTGGTGATAGTGTCAGTCAGTGTGAAGAGAATTACCGGAATTTGCTTGGTGAGAATGGTATCAAAAAAGCAGAAAAAGACACACGGGATGTGAAGAAGATTACCGGTAAGATCACGAAGATTGCACAGGCAGTCATAGATGGAACATCACATTACTATGTTATGTTGGAAGGATCCGATGACATTTTTGATACATCGGTTGTAGATTTTATCGATATCGTAAAATGCGAAGTAGGACAGACGATTTCACTGGAGTACAAAGAAGGCGATAAGGCGAATACAGTAATGTCTCTTAAAACGGAGACTGACAAAGAAAGCAATACACAGGATAAGGATACAGAGAATATAAACAAATAGATAAAAAGGGAGAACAGAATGGAACTAAGCATCTTACTGGCAGAACAAATTTTATCCATGTTTCTGACAATGATTGTTGGATATATCATTGTCAAGATTGGATTATTCAAGGAGACAGACAGCAAGATCATTTCCAATATGGTAGTTTACATCTGTTCTCCCTGCGTAATTATTGATGCGTTTCAGATTGAGTTAACCGATGATAAATTACAAGGATTATTGATTGCTGTTGTGGCAGCAATTTGTGTTCATATTGTTATGATTGGTGGGACGAAGCTAATGGAAAAACCACTGCATTTTAACCGGATTGAGAAGGCATCTGTCATTTATTCAAATTCAGGTTATCTGCTCATTCCGTTGGTAGGGAATGTTCTTGGAAAAGAGTGGGTATTTTATACAACCGCCTATAATCTGGTACAGACTGTACTACTCTGGACGCATGCAGTCGGAATCATCAGCAAAAAAGACGAAAAGAATTATAAAGAGATATTCCTGAATCCGAATATGATTGCTATGTTTCTTGGAATGCTTATGTTCATATCCAGGATTCGGCTTCCACAAGTGATTGGAACATGTGTAAGCAGTTTCGGAGATATGATCAGTTCGGCAAGTATGCTGGTAATCGGAATGGTGATTGGAAATGTTGATTTAAAGTGGGTGTTCCGTCAGAAGCGACCGTATCTGATCTGTTTTATCCGGTTAATTTTTTATCCGGTGATCGGTGCAGTCGCATTTGGAGTTCTTGGCAGTATGGAAATACACCCGGATGCAGAATATATTCTTATGATCGTATTTCTCGCAACAGCCGCACCAGTTGCAGCAATGGTAACGCAGCTTGCACAGATTTACGACCAGGATGTCAAATACGCAAGTGTCATCAATGTGATGTCAGTGATATTCTGTATTATCACAATGCCATGTATGGTGATGCTGTACGAGAGTTTCTTTTAAATCTATAACATTTAGTGGAGGCTGCCAGTGGCAGATTTTGCAGTAAAAATAGTTTAATGAAATAACAAAGAAGGAAGAGCCGTTGAAAATGATATGTACCCTCTTTGCTGGATGAACCAGTAAGGGGGTATTTTTTACAAGACGATTTCGAAGTAAAATCAGAGAATGGATTTGGATTGAAGAATTATATGGAAAAACAATTATAGAAAACACGAATATATAGAGTTGATTATCAACAATACCGATTGGTTAAAAAATCAATAAACCACTATAATGAAAGAATACCACTTGTACGAAAAAAGGAGGAAGGATTATGAGAGGAAGAATCCAGAAAGCACTTGCCGTTATGGCTGCTGTGGCAGTAACGGTAACATCCGCAGGAGTTGCATCTGTGGATGCACAGGCAGCAACTGTGAAACCGAAAAAACTGACCGTAACATCGTCGGTTTCCAGCAAAGTTATTGATGTGAAGGGGACAACAAAGATTTCTGTAAAAAGTATCAGCCCGAAGAATGCAAGCAGAAGCGTTACATACAAGTCAAGTAATACGAAAATTGCTTCTGTATCCAGCAAAGGTACAGTAAAAGGAAAGAAAACCGGAAGTGTAACGATCACAGCAACATCCAAAGTAAACAAGAAAGTAAAAGCTTCTGTAAAACTGAAAGTAAAGGATCTGAAACCAAGTAAGGTATCCATTCCGGCAGCTCTCAGTCTTACAAATGGAAAGAAAGCAATTGTTAAGGCAACAGTAAGTCCGGCGGGAGTATATGCACCTGTAAAATTCAGTAGCAGCAATACAAAAGTTGCAACTGTATCTTCCACAGGAACGGTAACAGCAAAAAGTGCTGGTAAAGCGGTAATTACAGCAAAGCTGACTCAGAAAAACAGCAAGGGTAAATATCTGACAGCAAAAACAACTGTAACAGTAAAGAAAGCAGAGACAAAACCGGAAGAAGTTCCAAGTGCAAAGAAAACAGATGTATTTGTATCACCTGCATACATTAAGAGCGTTATGGATGGAAAACAGGAAGAATCCAAGAATTATGTGATTCTTGATACATCTACAGAGGCTGCGCCATATAATGAAGGACATATTCCAGGAGCTTATCACTGCTCTGTGCGTCAGGTAGAGTCAAGTACTTATGCGGCATATGCAAATAATACAATTGACTATACAGATGAGAACCTTGGAAATCTGCATGAGCCTGCAGAACTGGCTGCATTATTGAAAAAATATAATATTACAAAAGATACCATGGTAATCTTATATGGTGCACATCCGGCAACAGAGCGTGTAGCATTCTGTTTCCTGTATTGTGGAGTTGAAAATGTAAAAGTGTTAAATGGTTCGCTTACAAACTGGAAAAAAGCAGGATATGAAGTAGAGACAAAAGTTAATACACCTGTAACAGATGCAAATTATGATTTCGGAACAACAGTTCCGGCACATCCGAAATATATTGTTTCCAAAGAAGAACTGAAAGATAAACTTGCAAATGATAAGAATTTCCGTCTTGTAAGTATCCGAAGCCTGGATGAGTTCAAGGGATTATCGGATGGAAACTATCCGATGCTTCAGGAAAAAGGTGAGATTGCCGGAGCAGTATTCGGACGTGCAGGGAATGATGCGAACACAATGGAAGAATATATGAATGCGGACGGAACTTTGATTTCTTATGAGAGATTCAAAGGTTTTATGGCAGATAGCTATGTATATCCGACAAATGAGGTGTGCTTCTTCTGTGGAACAGGATGGAGAGCAACAATGCCTCTTCTGATGGCATATGAAAAAGGCTGGAAAGTAAGTCTGTATGATGGAGGTTGGTGGCAGTGGACCAGAGATCTGGAGCACAATGCGATCCAGATGCTGACACCGGAACAGGCAAGAACATGCAGCAGCTTTGAGTATACAAATATGGATGTAAAACTTCAGGTAGGAGATACTTATAAGAATAGTGATATTCATATCTTCCCTGCAAGTGGAACACTTCCAACTGTACGTTTCAAATCTAACAATACCAATGTTGCAACTGTAGATGCAGATGGAAATGTAACAGCTGTTGGCGTAGGTACAGTGAATATTAAGATGATTGCAACAGATTTCTCAGGAAGAAATACATCTTACACTGTAACTGTCACAGAGAAGCAGGCAGCACAGAGCACAAAAAAAGCAGAGAAGACTGTAAAAACAGAAGAGCCTTCCCAGACAGATGCTCAGGCAGATGACAAATAAAAGAAGATTAAAACTGACTTAGAGATTAACACAAAAAGTGGTAGAAAAAGAACCGGCGCGTGTGTGCCGGTTCTTTTGTGCCATTACAGTCCAAATGAAGACAGTCTTCAATACTTAGGATATCGGTAAGTGTTCTTATAAAAATTTAGGGTTCTACAATCCATCTACAGTATTAGTAGAGGAATCCGTTGTACCTGTCGAATCTGTTGTGTCGCTGCCGGAAGAATCCGATGCGCTGTCCGGCGAACTATCCGTGGAACTGTCTGAGCCGGCATCTGATGAAGTGTCAGATGTGGTATCTGTCGTTCCGGAAGTAGAATCGGAACTGTCGCTTGCAGGTGTTTTAAATTCTCCGTTTGCAATCGCTTCGTTATATTTTTTAATCAGATCCAGAAGTGCCTGATTCTGATCTCCTTCTAGTGGTGTCGGACAATAATCGTTGCGTACTGATGTGGAAGAAATTGAGCAAGGAATGATGTTTTCTTTCGCGTTTTTCTGAACTTTTCCCTTTTTGAAAGAGAATGTCTGCTGATAGATCATCGTATTCTTATCAGCTGGGTTGGAGTTTCCGCCAAAACAGAAGTTTCCAAGACTGTAGACAATGGATTTGCCTTTGTAGTATTCAATACCCTGCAAAACATGTGGATGATGTCCGATAACGAGGTCAGCACCCTGATCTACTGCCAGGTGTGCAAGTGTCTGCTGGTTCGTGTCCGGACTGGTTTCTTTTTCCGTTCCCCAGTGGAAATTTACAATGATCAGATTTGCGCCGTGCTCTTTTAAAGCCTGGATATTCTGTTTTACCTGTTCTTCGCGATCCAGATGATCATTCAGTTCATAAATACCGGTAAGTCCGACTTTGATCTTGCCGATTTTAATGATATCAACGGTATCGTATCCGAATGGAGCGATACCGGCATCGGTCAGGTTTTTGATTGTATCGGTATAACTCTGTTCGCCATAATCAGAGCTGTGATTGTTCGCTGTATTGGCAGCTTCTACCGAACTGTTTGACAGAATCTGTGCATATTCCGGTGGCGCCTTGAAGGCGTAACTTTTATTTTCTCTCGTTGTCTCTGTAGTCAGTGTTCCTTCAAAATTCACAATAGAAAGATCATCCTTTTCCAGAATGGATTTTACATTTTTGAAGAAATAATCAGCGCCGTATTGATTATAGTAAGCCGGCAGGCTGGTCGAAGAATCAAAATGTTCATCTGTACCAAGTGTACAATCTCCCATGGAACTTATAGTCAGGGAAGTTGTGGAAGGATTACTCTTTCCTTTGATCGTAAATTCATTCACGGTTACACCGGAAGTGTCAATTGAAGGTGCCTTCTTTTTCTTTTTTTGAGCTGTCTGTTCCGTCTTCGGACTGGAGCCGGTAATTGCATGTACAATTGCTTTGATTCCGGAAAAGATTCCAAAGCAGATCAGAAGCAGAATCAGAATTACAACAGCGCGTCTGACGTGAAGATAGATTCTTCTAAGCTTCCGTCGGCGGCGCCTCAGTCTTTGTCTTTCGTTCTTGTCCATTGTTTGTTCCTCTTTTTCATTCTTTTAAATAAGCGTTATAATGTGCATCCTGCCGGAGGCTTTTTACATGATGGGGAATGCAATTTCCTATCATATAAAAACAGGCAGCTTCTGAATACAAAAAGCCGCCTGCTGTTGTCCTGATCAGATCATTAATTTAAAAATGTGCAACCGTCAGTATTAACTGCGGATAAATCGTCTTTGGCAGCACTGATGCTTACATAAAAGTCAATGTTGCATTCGCTAGAGAGTTTTTTCAGTCGTTCGATAAATTCCGGAATATTTTCCAGAGAAATGTCAGCATGTTTTAAAATACCATCGATAAAGATACACTCGATATCATGGTTAGAACTGTACATACCATATAAGAATCCGATATATTCATCTGTGTTAGTAATTGTTGGAAAATCATCCATACAGATTGTACGGATATCAAATGCTACACTTGCTGTGTCGCGATGTGTTTTTTTGATAAAAACAACATTTCCATTGCATCTCTTAGCCTGCGCATTAGCCTGCTCAATCATTGTTTGTGTTTTTCCGCTGCCTTTTGGGCCTGTTAATAAATTTACCATGGCAAACTCTCCTTTATGTATCAGATTTACTGAATAATATCAGTATGAGTACTTGAGCTTATTATACACGAAATGACGAAAAGGAACAACTATTTTTTAGATTTTTATATAAAATTCTGAAAATTGTACATACGACTTGACAACTGAAAAAACGTACACTAAACTAAACCGCATGAAAGCAAAGGCGCTTCGAGATTATTCTCGAAGCGCCTTTGCTTTCTGATAATCATTACAGGGATAAAGAACAACAATGACGATCGTGTTTAAAGTGATCGATAGAACATTGGGACTTCGGGTTTCGGAAGAAGAGGAAATTATCGGTCTGGATGCAACGGAACATGGACTTTCTTCTGCTTATGCAGGATTCAGTTTAATGGATGTTACAGGTGGAGGTATAAATGTAAATGAAAATACAGAACTTGGTGAGAGCGATTATGATGCGGCATCAGAAGTACAGCGTGCAGCGGCAGTGAAGGTAACTGCGCCTGTAGATGCAGAGACAGGTATTCATAAAGTTGTAATTATTGCAAAACTTTCCCGTTATGAAAAACTGAAAAATGCATTAAATACACTTGGTGTAACCGGAATGACTGTAACACAGGTTATGGGATGTGGTATCCAGAAAGGCGCCGGAGAAAAATATCGTGGTGTAGAAATGGATGTAACAGTGCTTCCGAAAGTAAAAGTTGAAGTAATAATAGGAAGTATTCCGGTTGAAAAAGTAGTAGAAACCGTAAAGAAAACATTATATACAGGACGTGTCGGAGATGGCAAGATCTTTGTTTACAACGTACAGAAAGTCATTAAAGTCCGTACCGGAGAAGAAGATCTGGATGCGCTGAAAGATGTAGAATAAAAAATATCGTTTTGGAGTGGTGCAATCTTAAGATAGGGGTTGACTTATTTTAACATTCTTCATATAATAGATGGGAATAACGCAGAAACGTTGAAGAGGAATATTAAGAGATCATCGTTTTTCAGAGAGCTGTCGGTTGGTGTGAGACAGCAAGCGTAATCTCCCAACTCGCCTCGGAGTTCTATTATTGAACAGGAGTAGATAATAGCGGGTCTTCCCGTTACAGAAGTGAATGAGTGCATCCGGTATATCCGGGTGAAGAAGAGTGGTACCACGGAAATCAAGCCTTTTCGTCTCTTAGAGATGAGGAGGCTTATATTTTTATATAATAAGAATTTTAGTTTCTATTATACAAAAAGCCTCCGGCAGGCTCTGAAGGTGGAAATCAAACATAAAAAGTTATTTAGAAAACAGGAGGAATGGAAAGATGTCAAAGATCCCTTATAATCATAAGGCAATCGAGAAAAAATGGCGCGAAAACTGGGAAAAGAACCCGGTCAATGTGACAACGAACGATGACGGAAGCAAAAGAGAGAAATATTATTGTCTGGATATGTTCCCATATCCATCAGGAAATGGACTTCATGTAGGACACTGGAGAGGTTATGTAATCTCTGATGTATGGAGCCGTTATAAATTGCAGCAGGGCTATTACATCATTCATCCGATGGGATGGGATGCATTTGGACTTCCAGCTGAGAACTATGCAATTAAGATGGGTGTACATCCGTCTATTTCCACAGAAGCAAATATTAAAAATATCAAGAGACAGATCAACGAGATCGCAGCTTTATATGACTGGGATCGTGAAGTAAATACAACAGATCCGAATTTCTATAAGTGGACACAGTGGATTTTCGTGAAGATGTTCAAAGAGGGCCTTGCATATGAGAAAGAGTTCCCAATCAACTGGTGCCCGTCCTGCAAGACAGGTCTTGCAAACGAAGAAGTTGTAAATGGTAAATGTGAACGCTGCGGAGCAGAAGTTACTAAGAAGAATCTGCGGCAGTGGATGTTAAAAATCACAGCATATGCAGACCGACTTTTAAATGATCTGGACAAATTAGACTGGCCTGAGAAAGTTAAGAAGATGCAGACAGACTGGATTGGTAAATCTTATGGTGCAGAAGTTGACTTTCCGGTAGAAGGAAGAGAAGAAAAGATCACAGTATATACAACCAGACCAGATACATTATATGGAGCAACCTTTATGGTACTGGCTCCGGAGCATGAACTTGCAAAGAGCCTGGCTACAGATGAGACAAGAGAAGAAGTTGAGAAGTACATTTACGATGCATCCATGAAGTCTAATGTAGACCGTATGCAGGATAAGGAAAAGACAGGTGTATTTACAGGAAGTTATGCAATCAACCCGTTAAATGGCGAGAAGACACCAATCTGGTTATCTGATTATGTACTTGCAGATTATGGTACAGGAGCAATCATGTGTGTACCGGCTCACGATGACCGTGACTTTGAATTTGCAACAAAATTCGGCATCCCGATCATCCAGGTTATCGCAAAAGACGGAAAAGAAATTGAAAATATGACAGAAGCATACACAGAAGCTTCCGGAACAATGATTAATTCCGGTGAGTGGAATGGTATGGAATCTTCTGTACTGAAAAAAGAAGCACCACACATTATCGAAGAACGTGGAATTGGTCGAGCTACTGTTAATTACAAACTGCGTGACTGGGTATTCTCACGTCAAAGATACTGGGGAGAACCAATCCCGATCGTACACTGTCCAAAATGTGGCAATGTTCCGGTACCGGAAGAAGAACTGCCGTTACGTCTGCCGGATGTAGAGTCCTACGAGCCGACAGGAACAGGAGAATCTCCGCTTGCTGCAATTGACGAGTGGGTAAATTGTAAATGCCCGCAGTGTGGCGCTGATGCGAAGAGAGAGACAAATACAATGCCACAGTGGGCCGGATCTTCATGGTATTTCTTAAGATATGTAGATAACCATAACGATAAGGAATTAGTATCCAGAGAGAAAGCAGACGCAATGCTTCCGGTAGATATGTATATCGGTGGTGTGGAACATGCGGTACTGCATCTTTTATACTCCCGTTTCTATACCAAATTCCTTTGTGATATTGGAGTGATTGACTTTGATGAGCCATTCCACAAATTGTTCAACCAGGGAATGATCACAGGTAAGAACGGTATCAAGATGAGTAAATCCAAGGGAAATGTTGTATCTCCTGACGATCTTGTAAGAGATTACGGATGCGATTCCCTGAGAATGTATGAACTTTTTGTAGGACCACCGGAGTTAGATGCTGAGTGGGATGACCGTGGTATTGACGGAGTAAACCGTTTCCTGAAGAGATTCTGGAATCTGGTTATGGACAGCAAAGATGCAAACATCGAAGCTACCAAAGAGATGATCAAAGAACGTCATAAGCTTGTAAAAGATATCACAACCCGTCTGGAAAGCTTTAGCCTGAATACAGCGATTTCCGGATTTATGGAGCATAATAACAAACTGATCGAGATTGCGAAAAAAGCAGGCGGAATCGATACAGAGACATTATCTACAATGGCAGTACTGCTTTCACCATTTGCACCTCATATCGCAGAAGAAGTTTGGGAGCAGTTAGGTCATGAAGGCAGTGTATTCAAAGCCGGATGGCCAACATACGATGAAGAAGCCATGAAAGATGATGAAATCCAGGTACCTGTACAGATCAATGGTAAGACAAGAGCAGTTATCTCTATTGCAGCAGAAAGCAGCAAAGAAGAAGCGATTACAGCAGGAAAAGAAGCAATTGCAGACAAACTGACCGGAAATATCATCAAAGAGATCTATGTACCGAAGAAGATCATTAATATTGTAATGAAATAATAATTAAGAGGTCGGAACCCTTGAAATATAGGGAACTGACCTCTTTTCTTTTGCTCTGATGATACTAAAATGATACTAAAATCATAGTTTTCGAATTTTTGATACAATTTCTTTCTGGCTGTGCGGGAATAAATGCGAGTATATTTTTAAAGTAATATCCGGCGATTCATGCCCTAACCGATCAGCAACAAGAACAGGATTCGCACCGAGATTAATAAGCAGTGAAGCGTGAGAATGTCTAATATCATGAACTCTTATTATTTCTACTCCGGCACTTGCTGCCGCTTTCTGTAGCGCGCTTCTGATGTATTGCGGACGCAAAGGGAAAAGCCGGGATTCCGGATCTGGTTTATATAGGCGCCTGGAATATTCGCGTATTTCTTCCGCAAGAAATACCGGTATATCTATCGTTCTACAGCCTTTTTCCGTTTTGGGTGTGTTGATCAGATCTTTCCCGGTAATGCGGTAGTAAGTCTTATTAATATGAATTTGATTCTTTACAAAGTCCACATCATTAAGCGTCAGGGCGAGAAGCTCACCCTCTCGCATTCCGGTATAATATAAGATCTCAAATACTGTAAAGTACTGGATGTTGTTCCGGAGCTGATCAATAAATAGTTTGTATTCGTCAGGAGTCCAGAAAGACAGCTTGCGCGTCTTCCTGCTGCCTATCTTCTTTCCGCAAGGGTTCTTTTGAAGTCCCACGTAATCAACAGCATAATTAAAAACAGATGATAATACAATATTAAGCTGATTCATATAAGTATCGCTTAAGTTTTTGGATAGGATTTCATTTTGCCATTCTGCTATATCTGCCGGAGCAATGTCGGACAGAATCTTGTTTTTGAAGAATGGCAGGATATGCTTTTCTATCATTGGTAGTTTAGTGGCTGCAGTGCTTTCCTTTACCCTTGGGATATAGTAAGCCTTGTATTTCTCATACAAGGCTATGAAAGTAATATCCGGGCTTTTGGCGAACTGTTCCAGGAATATTCTCTCCCACTCTTTAGCCTCTCGCTGCAGCTTAAACCCTCGCTTTAACTTCTGGCGCTTCTTTCCTGTCCAATCCGTGTAATAGAATTTACAGTACCAGGTATTATTTTTATCGTCCTTATAGCTTGGCATTTTTTCTATATTCTCCTTTTTCTCTTAAACCGGGCAAGGCGTGAGAAGTAAAAAGAATATAAAGTTTTAGCGTCGTGTTTCGCGACGTTATTCTTAAATCTGGGAAAAATATTAGTTATTCCCGGATTAATTCCAAGATGTTAATCGTCCATGAGTTTTTCGTCATGTTTTCGCATTTCGTTAGTTACTTCTATATTGGTTCGCTCATGCGCTGCGTTTAGTTCTTTTCTGTTCTTTTGCTCTTTACAAATTCCGCAAACTGTCTAATTTGTTCAAGCTCTTCATCTGTGAATTTATCGCCGTCAAAATGCGCGGCGATAGTATTAGATGCATCGCCTAATCCAAATATTTCTTTTTGTTTTTCTCTTGAGGGTTCCGAATGATAAATAGGTACAATCTTCCCGGAAACTAATTGATTAGTATCTATATCGAGTTCATCTGTAATTTTTGTTATGTTTGTAACTTTAGCATTAGAAATACCTCTTTGAAAGATACTAGCAAGCGTAGTATAAGGAATCTTGGTTATATCTGAAAAACTTTTTAGGCTACCGTAGCGTTTAATTATTAATTTTCGTAATTCGTCTTCGATGTATCCCATTTTCTACCTCCTTGTATGAATAATATTAACACGCAAGAAAAACATTATCAAACAAAAATACGAAAAATCATAAAAAATTATTGACAAATACGAAAATTAGTATATCATAATAACCAATACGAAAAATCGTATTGAAAAGAGGTGATATAGAATGAAAATCGACAGGAAAAAATATTTACTTGCTCGCGCCAATGCGCGCATGAGTATTAAAGACCTTGTTGCCGCTGGTATTCCACGGGATACGCTTTACAGAGCAGAGCGGAAGAATGTCCGACCAGAGACAGCCGGAAAGATTGCTGAGGCTCTGGGCGTTGATGTAACTGAAATCATTGAAAACTAATCACAACGGGCAAGGCGTGAGAAGTGAAAAGAAGCAAAGGAGGAATAACAGTGAAAAGCGTATTTTATTCAGCGCAGGAAGTGGCTGAGTTGATCGGCTGCAGTCCTTCCAAGGCATACGAAATCATTAGGAAAATGAACGCAGATCTTGAAAAAGGCGGCTACGTTGTAATGCGTGGCAGAGTTCCAATAGCATACTTCAATGAGAAGTGCTACGGAGGTTCAGCCAATGTCGGAGAATAATCGAGATTCGTTCCTTGCTCAGTTCAAAGATCCGGAACACTTGACTCTAACAAGGCGAACATTTATTAAAATGTACGGCTACGAGCTGAGTTATCCGGGAACGGCAGCAGAAGCGATCGCTTTACTGAAAGAAGCAGGATGCAGCAGGGCAGAGGAGTATTACAACACCACTGTAGCAGAGCAGGAGCAGAAGCAAAATGAAATGTATAAAAGCGTGGCCGTATGGCTTAAGGCGCGGAAAAGTGAGGGAGCGAATAAGTGGAAGAAACAGCAAGAAGCGGAACACCAGCGGACGAGATCGCAGATATTGACGAGCAAATTAGAGCTCTTGAGGAAGAAGAGAGAGCTATTAAATACCCAACAGCAACAGACAACGGAAAGAGTCGAGTGATAAAAGGATTTAAACCAATCAAAGCGATCACGGCGGCAGAGTTGGACGAGCTGAATATACAACCGATTGAATGGCTGGTAAGGGAAATACTTCCGGTCGGGCTTTCTATACTGGGTGCGCCGAGTAAGTATTATAAATCTTACATGGCGTTAGGGTTATGTATTGCAATCTGTAACGGTGCGAAATTCTTAGGGTTTGACTGTGAAAAGCACGACTGTTTATATTTTGATTTGGAGAGTACAAAAAGACGCCCTAAGAGCCGACTAGATCAAATTCTAGGTGCTGACCAGAAGAAGCCGGACAATCTGCATATTATTACCGGAGAGGACAACCCTGGAAGAATTGGCGAGGGATTCGAGGCGCAGGTTGAATACCAACTGTCAGAACATCCGAATATAAAATTGATCGTGGTTGATGTATTTCAGTTAATCCGTCAGCCAGCAAAGCGGGGGCAGTCTGGTTATGATCGTGATTATGAAGACTTTCGAGCTTTGAAGCAGATTGTCGATAAACATGATGTAGGTATTTTACTGATACATCATACTAGAAAAATGAAAGATCCCTCTGACGTATTTAACGAGTTTTCCGGATCAACTGGAATGCTGGGCGCTCAGGATTGCGCTTGGTTGATATCAAAGAAAGAGCGTTTTAATGAAGAAGCGATCTTACATATTACCGGAAGAGATCTAAAAAGCCAAAATCTGCAGGTGAAATTTAACAAAGATACATTCCAATGGCAATATATCGGAACGGCAGAAGAAGTCGAAAGTCAGAAATTCCAGGCAGAATATGACCAGAGCCCTGTAATTGAGACAATTAAAAAACTTGTAAAACAGGGCGGTGGACATTGGGAAGGATCAGCACAGGAGATAAAAGAGGCTAGTAAGTATCTGAGTTTTGAAATATATGACGATGTTCGGAAGATTGGAAACCAGATAAGGAAATTCGAACCGTTACTGTATTTTGACGGGATAAAGTTTGAAAGCAAAAGAAGCGGAAGCGTAAGAAAGTATATTTTTAATGTCATTCATGTCACAAATGTCACAGATGTCACTAATGACACAAACGTCACTCAATTAAGCATAGGTGACATTAAGTGACATTAAGTGACGTTATGACATGGTGACATGATGTATTTACACACGTAAAGGAGTAGAAAAATGAGAAAATTATTTCTAGTTGATTACAGAGAAAACGGAATATCAAAGCACCAGTGTTTAGAAACTGAATGCAATAAGGATATAGAAGATAGTTCTATTATCGCGGCATGTCGCGGCTATATCGGTTTTGGTAACGAATTAGACGGCATAGCGGAAATATTATCCGATATGAGCGCAAAAGAGTTAAACGCCATTGCTTCAAAGCCGGAATCCTTATACATTCCGAGAAGAATTATATATGTGAATCCTGAAGAATTAAAGCGTTGTGCGCGTATATTGAACGGGAGCAGATAAAGCATGAAAAGGAGTGAAAACATGGAAGAATTGACCAGAATAGCGGACGCCCTGGAGCGGATCGCTGACAAACTGGACATGCTGGCAGAGACAGGCGCGGAGATCGAACAAGATCTTAATACCCTGGCAGAATGTACCGGATACATAGCACCGCCAGTATACGCACCGGCAGAAGCCAAGGGAGCGCATTACTTCCGCATTGGTGGGACCGTATACGGAGAGTGACATAGAAACGCCCCATAGATGCACTACCATCTACAGGGCAATGACATAGCTGTTAGCCATGCTATAAGGACGGCCTTATAATAGCATGGTTAAGGGTGGAAAGGCAAGGAGAAGATGAATATAAGAGAAAGAGTACTTGAGGAACTATTTGACATAGCAGTGGAAGAAAAAGGCGTGTGTGAGGATATGGATCGGGCCTATAGCGAATGGTATCAGTTTTGTGATGAGAATGCACCAGCCGATCAGGTGGATAATTATTTGGATTTATCAACGGAAATGCAAAGAGAGGCGTTTCTGGCCGGTGCAAGAATGGCCTTAGATTTTGTGAGTGGGAGGTGATCTGTAATGATTGACGTATATAAATACACGAAAGACACTTATAAACATATTCCGAATGGATACGATTCGACGGTGTATGAGTTTGTGCAGATCTACGAAAAAAGCAACGGTTTGGTTTATGATTGCATCTTTGATGCCTGGAGGTTGGGTTTTGAAAAGGCATACAAAGCCGCAAAGGCCGGAAAGCTGGACTTTCAACAGCAGCAGTAGAACGGTCTTAAGAATACTATACATAACATACCTGAGCCGCGAGCCCCGGCGTTACAGGGGTATATAACCGCCCTTCCGGGAACGGTGCTACCAACACCAGAACCGGACGGCGGGAACAAAAAAGAAAGGAAGATAATAATCATGTGGTTTAGTCAATTATTTTTAAAAGTAGATAACGGAGTAACAATTGAGCTGTACAAAGAGGACAACAGCGGGAAAGGGCTGTTCCTGGGAGAGGTACGCAGGGCAAACAGAGTCCCGGACGCGATCTGGAATAGCAAAGTATATCGAATATTCCCGGTGGACAGTCGCACCATGTGCGCTTTTATTGAGGAGTGCGCCGATGATTAAGATCAGAATATCTTATGAACAGGATCAGGAGCTTGAAGCGGTCAAGGAGCTTCTTGCTCCGGTGGTGGAAAGGGTCAAGATTCAGCCGGCAAAAGGGAAATACAAGAGGGCTTATATTTGGGCGGGAACTATTGGGAATTTGAATGAATTTGAAGAATAGGGGGTGCATGCGTGCTAAATTCAAAACAGAAGAAATGCATTGAAATGATGGCATTAGGCGACCGGACACAAAAAGAGATAGCAGAGCGACTAAAAGTCACGGAAGCGACAATTTGTAACTGGAAGAAGAACGAAGACTTTCAGACGGAATACATAGAATTTATGCGGCAGAATTTGAAAGGCGCGGTAGCAAAAGCTTTTAACACGGAGCTACAGTTACTTAATGCAAGAAGTGAGATGGTGCGGCTGCTGGCGGCAAAGGATGTGCTTGACCGTGCAGGCTTCCGGCCGGATGACATAAATGCTAATATAGATGCAGACTTGCATATCACGATTGACTACGGAGATTAAAGCGGGTATAATAATACTGCAATATGCAAGTACCGCACTTTAAAGGTGTAAGCTGATAACACGGCGTGGGAATAGTTTAAATACTGTTCCTGCGCTTTTTTTATTGGCGTGGCTGGTATTGCACATATTCTACTATTTCTCCTGAAGCGGTGGGCGTGCCTGGTAGAATGTATGTCCACCGGATAAAAGAGGGATAGAATATCGCGTGAGGTGCTACGGTAAAAGCATGAATGAGCCGGGAGGCATAAAATCGAAAGGGACTATAAACATGATGGAATTACTTAGAAAGCTGCAGATATTCGCAGACGAGGGCGCAGAAGGTGGCGCAGATGATGCAGGGGCTTCCGCTGCAGAAGATCAGGAAGGAGCACAGGGCGACCAGAGCGGAACCGGAGAAGGTGAGCCGGGACAGGAACCGGAAAAGAAGTACACGGATAAAGATCTTGACCGGATCATAGCAAAGAAGATCGCCGCTGAACGAAAACGAATGTCGAAGATATTTAATGACGAACAACAGGAAAGCGATTTAGATAAAAGAGAAAGGGACGTGCTGAGACGGGAGCTCAGAGCAGACGCAAAGGAACGTCTTGCAAGTGAGGGCTTACCGGTTGCGCTGGCTGATCTGATCGACTACAGCGACAAGGAAGAGAGCGAGAAGAGCTTAGACGAGGTTACAGCCACATTTAGAGCGGCAGTTGCGCAGGGCGTAAAGGGCGTGCTAAAGGGCAATGCTCCAAGGGTGAGCACTGGCGGCAGAGTAACAGAGTCGGACTTGATCCGATCAGCATTTGCGAGGAACGCACGTTAGAGGTAAATAAACATGGCAATTAATTTAGTAACAAAGTTCACGAATCACGTGGACGAGCTTTTTACAGCGGAGAGTAAGAAAGCTCTGTTAACGAATGATGATTACGATTGGACCGGAGCGCACACGATCAAAGTGCATAAAGTAAACACTGTCAGTATGAACGATTACGACAGAGCCGGAACAGGCAAGAACACTTCCAGATTCGGCGCACTGGGAAAAGTAGAGAATGAACTGGAAGAGTTCACACTGAGAAAGGATAGATCCTTTACCTTTGTTATTGATAAGATGGACAAGGACGAGACCGGTGGCGTGCTCTCCGGAGCTTCAGCACTGGCAAGACAGCAGCGAGAGATCATTATCCCGGAAGTTGACCAGTACGTATATGCTGAAATGGCAGCGAACGCCGGGACAAAGGTCGTAGACGTAACTCTGACAGAATCAAACATTTATGACGAGATTATCAAGGGTACAGAGCTTTTGGATGATGAGGACGTACCGGACACAGGAAGAGTACTGACGGTTGTCCCGGAAGTATACCGCATGATGAAGAAGTGCCCGGATCTGTCGCTTGATTGTGACGTGACAGAGAAGCAGCGCTTAAGCGGAGTTATTGCAATGGTGGACGGTATGGACGTTGTAAAGATCTCCAAGAAGCGTATGCCGACAAAAGCAGGCTTCATTATCTGTCACCCGGTCGCAACGGTAGCGCCTACCAAGTTAGAAGATTATAGAGTGCATCAGGATCCACCGGGAATCTCTGGCGAACTGGTAGAGGGACGTATTGTTTACGACGCGTTTGTCCTGGACAATAAGAAAAAGGCGATCTACTACGTAGAGAATAAACCGGCAGTATAAAGGTGATTCGCTGGCAGCGGTCAGCTTATCATATATAAGGCAAGCCGAGCTTTAGAAATCAAAGTGACGGGAGTACCACTCTGACGCATTGCGCGGGGTGGTATTTCTGTATCCAGACAGGAGGCCATACAATGGAACAGCGGACAAATGAACAGCTTGTAACTCTGATCAGAGCCGGGGAAGATCCGGCAGGGAATATGCTTAAGCTGTGGGAACAGAACAAGGGCTTTATTGCGAAGATGGCGCGGAAGTATTCCGGTTATGCCGAAATGGATGATTTGATGCAAGAGGGGTACCTGGGGCTTAATGCTGCAGTTGAACACTACAAGCCGGATCAGGGGACCAAGTTCATCAGCTATTTACCCTTTTGGTTGAAAATGAGAATGCAGAGGTACATAGAGAGTAATAGCACCGTGCGGCTGCCTTCCGGTCTGTACGATGATGTAATAAAGTATAAGCGTATCCGTCAGGAGTATTTGTCAGAATATGGAGCAGAGCCCACAGAACGGGAAATAAGGGCGTTACTTGGCGTAAGTGGTAAAGAGTTCGAACGCATTGAAGAGAACGCAAAGCGGGGCAAAATCCGAAGCCTGAGCGAGCCGATAGGAGAAGAAGAGGACAACTGTATACTGGGCGATACTTTGAGGTCCGGGGAAGATCTGGAGGCGGACGCAATCCGGAGACGGGACCATGAACTAATGAGCGCGGAGCTCTGGGCACAGGTGGAACGACTTCCAGAAAAACAGATCCTAATTATCCGGAAGACATTCCGGGATAACTGCAGCAGTGAAATGATCGGGCGGGAACTTGGTTGCTCCTACCAGTATATAAACAACATGAAGTTAAAGGCCATCAGACGGCTTGCACGCCCTGGAATAAATAAAGGCTATAAAGTATACTTCGAACAATATATAAGCGCCAACACAATCCAGCACGTTGGCATAGAAAGTTTTCAGCGTACCGGATATAGTGAAGTCGAAAGGGCGGTGCTCGGTTGGTGATACTATTTTGATACTAAAAAAATAAATAGATGTAATTTTATGCGTGAAAATGTATGGAGAACGCGCTGTAAAGACAATAAATAAGGAAAGAATATAGTAAAAAGTATCACTGACATTGTAATGAAATAATAATAGAATTGTGGGAGTACGAAGTACGGAACAATTCGTATGGCATTTTTTAACTTTAACATTATATATAAGAGAATTACAGATAAGACAAGGACGGTTATTGTACAAATTGCAGTAGCCGTCCTTCTTTTCCCTTTCTTTTTAGTCTATGAAGTGGTATGCTTGTGGATAGAAAACGGATCGATAAAGGAGATAGCATAAATATGAATTACAATGAGATGGCATTAAAAATGCACGAAGAACACAAAGGAAAAATCAGTGTCACATCAAAAGTAGCGGTAAAGACAAGAGATGATCTTAGTACGGCGTATACTCCGGGTGTTGCAGAACCTTGCCGCAAGATCAGAGACAACAAGGATGAAGTGTATCGCTACACAGCAAAAGGAAATCTTGTTGCGGTAGTTTCTGATGGAACGGCAGTTCTGGGACTGGGAGATATCGGTCCGGAAGCGGCAATGCCGGTTATGGAAGGAAAATCCATTTTGTTCAAAGAATTTGCAGGAATTGATGCATTTCCAATCTGCCTGGATACAAAAGATACCGATGAGATCGTGGAGACTGTTAAACGTCTTGCTCCTACATTCGGTGGAATCAATCTGGAAGACATTTCTGCACCGAGATGCTTTGAAATCGAGAGAAGATTAAAAGAAGAACTGGATATTCCGGTATTCCATGACGATCAGCACGGAACAGCGATCGTTGTATCCGCAGGTCTTACAAATGCTTTGAAATATGTCGGAAAAGAATTTTCAGAAGCAAAAGTAGTCATCAATGGTGCCGGATCTGCAGGAATTTCTATCTGTAAATTATTATTAGAGTTGGGAGTCGGTGATATTGTCCTTGTTGATAGGAACGGAATCCTTGCAGTTGGTGAAGAATGGATGAATCCTGCACAGAAAGTGATGGCAGAAAAGACAAATAAAGAACAGATCCATGGAGATTTAAAAACTGCAATGCAGGGCAGAGATGTATTTGTTGGTGTATCTGCTCCGAACATTGTTACAGCAGAGATGGTAAGTACAATGGCAAAAGATGCAGTTGTATTTGCAATGGCGAATCCAACACCGGAGATTATGCCGGATGAAGCCAAGAAAGGCGGCGCAAGAGTTGTAGCAACCGGAAGATCTGATTTCCCGAACCAGATTAATAACGTTCTTGTGTTCCCAGGAATTTTCAAAGGGGCGCTGGAGGCAAGAGCAACAGATATTACAGAAGAGATGAAAATCGCAGCAGTAAGAGCAATTGCTGATATTATTAAACCGGAAGAATTGACAGAAGATTATATTATTCCGGGTGCTTTTGATGAAAGAGTTGCTGATAATGTGGCAAGAGAAGTTGCAAAAACAGCAATAGAGACCGGAGTTTCTAAGTTGAAAAAAGCAGAATAATTGCGAAAGAGGAATTGGTTATGTTATTAGTAAAAAATGCAGAGGTATACGCACCAGAATACCTGGGGAAAAAGGATGTTTTGATCTGCGGAGGAAAAATTGAAAAGATTCAGGATGAAATTGGTTCGCTTCCAGTTGAATGTGAAGTGTTAGATGCCGAAGGAAAGATGCTGACGCCAGGGTTTATTGATCAGCATGTACATATTACCGGTGGAGGCGGAGAAGGAAGCTTTCATACGAGAACACCGGAATTACAGCTCTCTGAGTTAGTGGAAAATGGTATAACTACAGTCATAGGGCTTCTGGGAACAGATGGAATTACAAGAAGTGTGGAGAATCTTTATGCAAAAACCAAGGCTCTTTGCGAGGAAGGCGTAAGTGCATATATGCTTACGGGAGCTTATGGCTATCCGAATCCGACAATTACCGGAGAAGTTGATCGAGACATTGTATTCATCGACGAGATACTCGGTGTGAAGCTTGCTATTTCCGATCATCGTGCACCGAATGTGACAGAAGAGGAACTGATCCAGATCGCAAGCAAAGTAAGAGTTGCCGGTATGCTCAGCGGGAAACCGGGGATTGTTGTGTTGCATATGGGAGACGATGAGGCTGGATTACAACCGGTATTCCGTGCGTTGGAGAAAACGTCTATTCCTACTCGCATTTTCAGACCAACACATGTAAATCGAAATGAACATCTGTTGGAGGATGGATATGAATTTTTAAGAAGAGGCGGATATGTAGATTTGACTTGTGGCATGCATTCTTCTCCGGGAAGTTATGTTCTGGAAGCAAGGAAAAGAGGAATTCCTACTGAACATATTACGATGAGTTCGGATGGACATGGAAGCTGGTCTCACTATGCGGAAGATGGAACCCTTTTAGAAATTGGAGTGTCCAGTGTAGATGCACTTTATAAAGAATTAAAATATATGGTGAAAGAGCTTGGAATGAAGCTTAAGGATGCATTACCTTATATGACAAGCCATGTGGCTGAGGGGCTGGATCTGCTTCCGAAAAAGGGATGGATAAAAGAAGGAGCAGATGGAGATGTTCTCCTGTTTGATCAGAATATGGAGCTGGATACTTTTATAGCAGGTGGTCGTATTCTCATGAAAAACAAGGAAATTCTTCAAAAAGGAACTTATGAAAAATAATAGAAATTAATAGCGTAAACAAAAAACAGGAGATATGGATAGGAAAATCCGTATCTCCTGTCAGATTGTAGACAAAGCCCTGCTTTTGCAGGGTTTTGCTATTGTTGGAACCGCT
>OLPE01000275.1_pt1 | contig 56368 bp, 51 predicted proteins | sample 1671901 | NCBI WGS metagenome assembly OLPE01 (sample SAMEA3136624, study PRJEB25190) | human gut metagenome | biome: human gut; feature: human-associated habitat; material: faeces | place: Austria | collected 2013 | reverse complement strand
ATGTAGATAACCTGCAGGCGGTACATTTTGGAAACATTGACCAGTGGCTTGAAGTACGGGAATAGAAAATGGTTTGATTTTTTTGTTACAATCAGGATTTTTTACGATTTTGTATAAAAAATATAGTTGTTGACAAAAAATCTGCATGCTACAATAAACTTATGTTTTCCTATATAAATCTTCCCCAACTTGGGGAAGAGTCCCAAAAAAAATAAATGGAGTAGAACTATGTTAAGCGTGTATTTGGGAAAAATGGAAGAGGCAGTTTATTACCCACCTGTTTATTTTGATAATCGTTATGAGGATGAATGGATTACAGACAAACAGTCTGTTGAGATTATTCGAGACGTGGACAAATCTGATGTAGTAAGTGCACATCTGATTGAAAGCCCGGTTCTTGGACCTATTTCGCCTAAGGAATTATCTGGCGGCGTAAAGACGATATTGTTGATGTTATTTGATGAGACTGGAAGAATTTTTAATGCATCAGCGTGCGGAGATAACTGTGCTAAATGGATCTTAAAAATTGCTGAAAGTAAGGATTTGACAATTAATCTCAGACATATTATGGAATTCGGAGATGATGAATTTGAGATGAAAATTCTGAACACCGGAGAAGTAGTCCATAATATGTTGGAGTTTGTTAATGTTGCAGGATTGTATGTATAAGGTGACTGTGTATGAAAGGATTGCATAAGGTTATTGTACAAAATAACAGATTACACTATGAGTTTGATATAAAGTGAAACATTACAATTATTCAGGGTAATAGTGCCACTGGAAAGACGACCTTGATCAATATGCTACGGCAGGCAGAAAATCTGGGAGCTGATCACCAGAGAAAATCTATATAATCTGCCCTATAGCGTAGAAGAAATATATGGTCTGCATTCTTCGGGAAAATACCAGAATACACGAAAAGTATACCAGCAGATGTATAGGATATATTCTGATGAAAATATTTTGCCGATAAAACCGGAAAAACAAAGCTTTTTGATCTGTTACAAAAAACAGAAGATAGGCAGGTTTGTGTAATTGCAGATGGGGCTGCTATTGGAGCAGAAATGAACAGGTTATATAAACAATGCCAGGTCAAAAAGAATATTCATCTGTATTTACCAGAGTCCTTTGAATGGATTATTTTGAATTCAGGGTTATTTAAAGAAAATATGATTCGTGAAATTCTACAGGCTCCGGAAGAATATATTGAGAGTAGAGATTTCTTCAGTTGGGAGAGATACTTTACCAAGTTATTGATTGAGCAAACCGAAGGTACTTATCTGAAATATAAAAAGTCTAGATTGAATAAGTTTTATCTCCATGAAAAGAATAAAGACACTATCTTAAAAAGTATAAAGGGAATAAAGTTTAAAAATTATTAAAAATGGGGAAATTCGGGCAAAACCAGTTGGAAAATGCCTTTTCCATGATACTCAGACTTTCCTCAGGAGTCAGTGGATTGTAGATATACCCTAATGTTGCTGTGGTGTTGTGTAGAAGATGACTGCGAGAGGAGTAAGTTGTCTGGAGGTCAACGAAAATATAGGTGCCGAATGACTATGGAAAGGATAAGCTGTTTGGAGACCAACCAAAATTGTGGTGCTAGATGACCTGGGAAAGAGTCAGTCTGCTGGAAACCAACATGATTTAGATAAAATGGTTGGCCAGTGATAGAGCAAGTATCTTGCAGGTCATTGAAGATAATAAAATTGGATGGTTTGTATATGAGCAACACCAATTTAAGCCAATAAAATGAATATATAATGGTCCCTATAGTTGAAGTGATTTTACCAAAAAATCAGAAAAATATGATAGAAAAAACTGTTATTGTGAGAATTAATTGCGGATGAAGTGAAGATATTTGTTAGCTTTATAAAATATACATGTTATAATGGAACTATCTTAAATAATAAGCAAGGGAGCATGTAATATGAACAGTATTTTTCATAGAATCAGTGTAAGAAAATATGAAGATAGACCAGTAGAAACGGAAAAAATCATGGAGATTCTGAAGGCGGGAATGCAGGCACCAAGTGCATGTAACCAGCAGCCGTGGGAATTTTTTGTGGTGACCGATAAAGAAAAAATCCAGAAATTATCCAAAGTAACTCCATACACCGGATGTGCAGCAGGGGCACCTGTAGTTATTGTTCCGGTGTATCATACAGAAGGACTTGTTGCACCATCTTTTGCGCAAATTGATATGGCGATTGCACAGCAGAATATCTGGCTGGAAACAGATGCGCTGGGCCTCGGAGGAGTATGGTTTGGTATCGCACCGATGGAGGATCGAATGGAAGAAGTCCACAGCCTTCTGGAACTTCCGGAAAATGTGAAGGTGTTTTCTATGTTTGCACTGGGCTATCCGGCAGAAACCAGATCTCAGCAGAATCGATTTGCACCTGAAAGAATACATTTCATTGAGAAATAAAAACTGATACGGATAAGAAGGAAAGAGTAGAAATGGAATTATTTGATGTTATAGACAGTGAAGGAAATCCAACAGGACAGATCGTGTCAAGGGAAAAGGCGCATGCAGAAGGAATTCCGCACAGGACAGCACATATCTGGATTATCCGTGAAAAAGAGGGCAGAGTACAGATACTCTTACAGAAACGATCACAGAATAAGGATTCCTTTCCGGGAAAATTTGATACTTCTTCTGCAGGTCATATTCAGGCAGGAGATGAACCATTGGAATCTGCACTTCGGGAACTGAAAGAAGAACTGGGAATCAGTGCAGTACCGGAACAGCTGCATTTTGCCGGAACCTTCCCAATATCTTTTGCAAAAGAATTTCACGGGAAAATGTTCCGGGACGAAGAGATTGCATTTGTTTATATTTTCAACGAACCTGTAAATACAGACGAACTTATTCTTCAGACAGAAGAGGTAGAGAGCGTTCAGTGGTTTGATCTGGAGGAAGTCTGTGAAAAATGCGAAAAACACAGGGATATCTTCTGCGTACCCACCGGAGGTCTGGAAGTGGTACGGAAATATCTGGATAAGGTAAAAACTGCATGAAAGATGGAAAACGTGCGGAGAGTAAGTCAAATGAAAGTCCGCGTAAATTGGATGTTCCAGACATGAGAAAATCCAGTCACTCCTGCAGACGGATATTCCTTCCTTTTTTGGTGAGAATCCCCTCTTTTTCCAGATTTTTCAGCTCTCTAGTCATGGCGCTTCTGTCCACGGTAAGATATTGAGCCAGTGCGGTATAAGACATAGGAATCTGTACGCTATGGCTGTGAGTCTGGCTGGAAAGGTTGTTCAGATATGCCAGTAATTTTTTTTTGGTCGTGGTTCTGGATAATACATAAATCCGTTCCATTTGCTGCCTGGACTGCATAGCCGCCATCTGCAGCAGATTGCTGACCATCTGACTGTGATGGTGGCATGCTTTTTCACATCTTTTGATCACATGATCATAATCAATGAACATTACCTTTGTTTCTTCTTCGGCGGTCACATAATAATGCTGAGAGTCTGCCGGGAGAAGAAACGGTTCTCCAAAAACAGCATCTTTCTTAAGCTCATCGATCATATATTCATTTCCTTCTTCGTCGCAGCAGTAAAGAATTGCCCTGCCATAAAGAACCAGGCCGATCTTGTTCATAGAACGGGAATATTCCATGATTGTCTCTCCATTTCGGAAAATATCTTCTCTTGCATGAAAACAGACGCGCATTCGTTCCTGCTCTTCAGGAAGAATATCCGTAAAAAGTGTAATATGTCTTTCCATCATGTTTCCCCCTTTTTCCAGATTATAACATATTTTTTCAGGAAGATCATTAATTTGTGACTTTTGCAACAGAAATTCCTGCGCCATTCTGTTATTCTTTTAACAAAGTTATGAATTACAACAAAGTTACAGAATACAGGAAACAAAGACTATAATACAAATAAAAGTAAAACAATAAAACTAAACCAGCACAAGTAAACAGAAAAAACGGAAACTTAATTATTCAATCTAAAAGAAATGGAGGAAATCATATGAAAATCACAGATACTATCAAATACGTAGGTGTAAACGATCACCGCATTGATCTTTTTGAAGGGCAGTACAAAGTCCCGGGTGGAATGTCTTATAATTCTTATGTGATCCTGGACGAAAAAATAGCGGTTATGGATACCGTAGATGCAGATTTTACTCACCAGTGGCTTGACAATATCCAGCAGGTTCTGGATGGCCGTAAACCGGATTATCTGATTGTACAGCACATGGAACCTGATCATGCAGCCAATATTGCAAATTTCCTGAAAGTATATCCGGACACTACAGTAGTTGCCACAGGTAAAGCGTTTGGCATGATCCGCAACTTCTTTGAACTGGATCTGGAAGGAAAGAAAATAGAAGCAGAAAACGGCAGTACACTTTCTCTCGGATATCATCAGCTTACTTTCGTATTTGCACCGATGGTTCACTGGCCGGAAGTTATGGTTACTTATGACAGCACAGAAAAGGTTCTTTTTTCCGCAGATGGTTTTGGCAAGTTCGGAGCACTTGATGTGGAAGAACCATGGGATGACGAGGCAAGAAGATATTTTATCGGTATCGTAGGAAAATACGGTGCACAGGTACAGAAACTTCTCAAAGCAGCGGCCACTCTCGATATTCAGAAAATCTGTCCGCTTCATGGACCTGTTCTTACAGAAGATCTCGGACATTATATCGGGCTTTATGACACATGGTCTTCCTATACGCCGGAAGATGACGGAATTGTGATTGCCTATACTTCCGTGTATGGACACACCAGAATGGCAGTTTCTCTTCTCGCTGAAAAATTAAAAGCAAAAGGATGTCCAAGGGTTCTGGTTTATGATCTTGCAAGAGATGATATGTCCCAGGCATTGAGTGATGCTTTCCGCTATTCAAAACTGATTCTGGCAACCACAACTTACAATGCAGGTATCTATCCGTTTATGAATGATTTTATTACCCGACTGGTAGAACACAATTACCAGAATCGTACCGTCGGCCTTATTGAAAATGGTTCATGGGCACCTCTGGCAGCAAAGATTATGAAAGAAATGATGTCTAAGTGCAAAAAAATCGACTGGCTGAAAAACTCTGTACACATCTGGTCTGCTGTAAAAGAAGAAAACCGTAAACAGATCGATGATATGACAGATGAACTTTGCAAAGAATATATTGCAAAAGATGATACTCTTGCAAACAAAAATGATATGACTGCGCTTTTCCGCATCGGTTATGGCCTTTATGTAGTTACCTCCAACGATGGAAGAAAAGATAACGGTCTTATTGTAAATACAGTTACGCAGCTGACGGACAATCCATATCGCGTAGCTGTAAATATCAATAAGGCAAATTATTCTCATCATGTAATCCGGCAGACGGGTGTTCTCAATGTAAACTGTCTGTCTGTAGATGCGCCATTCTCTGTTTTCCAGCAGTTTGGCTTCCAGTCAGGAAGAACAGTCGATAAGTTTGCAGGACAGAAGATCAACCGTTCCGGAAACGGACTTGTATTTCTGGATAAATATATCAATGCATTCATGTCACTGAAAGTAGAACAGTATGTCGACCTTGATACGCATGGAATGTTCATCTGCAGCGTTACAGAAGCCCGTGTTATGAGTGATCAGGATACCATGACTTACACTTATTACCAGCAGAATGTAAAACCGAAGCCGGAAACAGAAGGTAAAAAAGGTTTTGTCTGCAAAGTCTGCGGCTATGTCTACGAAGGCGATGAACTTCCGGAAGACATCATTTGCCCGCTGTGCAAGCATGGAGCTGTGGATTTTGAACCGATACAGTAAAACTAAATAAAACGCAGATGTTCTTTAAACAGCTCCTGATATAATGCTTCTGCAGTCCAGAAGATATTGTGTGGAGTAAGGATTGCTTTTAACGGAATAGACGCTGCGCCGGTCTGCTTATAGCCGGCGAGAAAGGCATCCATCTGCGTGGAGTCGGTCCCGGAGAATACCATCATTTCGAGTGGGAAATCCGGGCCGTTATAGTTTGTTTTTTCTTTACGAAATCCCTGAATTCCGGCAAGAAAGCCAAGCTTCTGCCCATAATTTATCCGGGAAATTTCTTTTACCTGCATTCTGTTTTTCAGGGCAGCACTGCGAACTGCTCTGAGTTTTTCTTTTTTGAGTCCGAAAGTTAATATAATCTGTGCCATTTTTCTTCCTTTCTAAATCAGTTTTAGAGCCCATTCTGATACACGTCATTGATCACGCTCTGGGCCTGTTCCAGTTCTTTTTTCTGAATGATCGCATTTCGGTCACTTAAGATCGCAAGCATTTCATCTATGAGGTCTTCAATCCGCGGATTGCTTATTCGATAGAGATATCCGAGCATCCGGGTGGCAGTATAATCTGTATTCATATTTTTATATGCAATCTCTGCACAAAGTTCTTTGGGATATCCTTTGCTGAGTAAAATTTTATATAATTCATCAGTACGTTCTGATGCCATGATCTGTCACTCCTCTATAGTATTTCCATTTCGTGTTTTTATGTATCTTGATTATAGCAACAAATAAATCGAATGGCTATTCCATTTTCGGAAAAGTAAAAGACTTACAAAATTTCTTGACTTTCGAAATATTTGAACGGATAATCTTCTATAGAAGGAATTTGAATATCATTTTGGAGGGTGAAGGAAATGTATACAGCATCGAAAGAACGATATACACAGATGGAGTATAAGCGCTGCGGAGACAGCGGCTTAATGTTTCCGAAGGTGTCTCTGGGACTGTGGCACAATTTTGGTGACACAGCGAATTTTGAGAATATGAAAAAGCTTTGTTTCACAGCATTTGACAACGGAATCACACAGTTTGACCTTGCAAATAATTACGGACCGGAACCGGGAAGCGCCGAGAAAAACTTCGGCCGTATTTTGAAAGAGGATCTTGGAGTTTACCGAGATGAGCTGATTATCACAACAAAAGCAGGATATGATATGTGGGAGGGCCCTTACGGGAACTGGGGAAGCCGCAAATATCTTCTTGCAAGTCTTGATCAGAGCCTGAAACGAATGGGACTGGAATACGTCGATATTTTTTATCATCACAGAATGGATCCGGAAACTCCTCTTGAAGAGACAATGGGAGCACTGGCAAGCGCGGTGCAGAGTGGAAAAGCAATCTATGTCGGTCTTTCCAACTATGACGGCCCTACACTGGAAAAAGCAGCTGCAATCCTGAAAGAGCTGCATTGTCCGTTTGTAATTAACCAGAACCGCTATTCTATTTTTGACAGAACTGTAGAAAAAAATGGATTAAAAGATATGGCGGGCAAACTGAAAAAAGGTCTGATCACATTCAGTCCTCTTGCACAGGGCCAGCTGACGGACCGCTATCTTCATGGTATTCCGGAAGACAGTCGTATCCGTACAGATGGAAGATTTTTAAAAGAAAGTACACTGGATGAGCACAGGATGGATCAGATTCGTAAGCTGAATGATCTGGCAGCGCAGCGAGGCGAGAAACTTGCCGACATGGCACTCGGATGGCTGCTTCATCATAACGAAGTTACAAGTGTACTGATCGGTGCATCAAAACCGCAGCAGATCCTTGATAATGTAAAAGCAGTCAGCTGTGCACCGTTTACAGAAGAAGAACTGAAACTGATAGATGAGATTTCAGCGTAGTTATGGTGGAGTATACTAAAAAAATAACCGAAAATACTACGGTAAGACTGCTTTTGCTGTTTTTGATCCCGGGTATTCTGATTTTGAGTGTGGTATTTGAAATCCAGACAAGGCTGGAAATCAGGAAAGCCAACGAGGATGCTGCGGAGATTATTTCATTTATGAAAGAGCAGTGTAGCCGTTATGATGATATTCTTACAAACAATAAAATTCGGATCCAGATGGATCTTGCCGAGAAAGCAACGGAATTGAAACGCTGTCTTTCGGAGCAGGAAATGATCAGTGACAAAAATATGCATCAGTTTTTAAAAGAGCAGAGACTGACAGGTATTCTGATTCTGGACAAAAATCTGCATGTAAAAAACAGTCAGTATACCGAAAAGATAGAGGATAAGATATGGAATACTGCCTTTGAAGCGCAGAAGCTGCAGGATCTTCTGACGTATCCAAAGAAAATTCTGTCCGATCGGATAGAGACATCTGAAGAGAAATATTATTACTATGCTGCAAGGGCATCAGAGGATCGAAAGAGTATTATTTTGTGCTATGAGAGTGCGAGTACGAAAGCGGATATAGAGAATGAACTCAATATTGAAAGCATACTTACCGGATATAAAGTGGAGCGGGATGGTACGGTTGTACTCTCAGATGGTCAAAAAGTAATCAGTTCAAACAATCAGTCTATGCAGGGCAAAAGGATTGAGGACTGTCCCCGCATTATGATGTTTAATGAAAAGCAGGAAGCAGACACACTGATCCGTGTAAAAGAAGACGGTAAGGTATTTTATGGCAGCTATGCGAAATACGGTCAGTATTATATTTATGTATTTTTTCGGAAAAACGAAGTTTTTACGGAGAGTGGTATGGTCATTGCATATGCTGTGGCATTCTATCTTGTTGCATGGCTTGCCCTGCTCTTTATGCACCAGAAACTGGCAAAAAAACAGCTTGTAAATCTTGAGTATCAGCATAATATTATCGATGCGATCAGCCGGATTTATGTTACGAATTACGTGGTTGATCTGAAATATAAGACACTTGAAATTATCCGTGCACCGGAGGAAGTTCATAAAATTGTGAAATATTTACATGGTGCGGAACAGACGATGAATGCAATTACTTCATACTGCATTGGTAAGGAGTATCAGGCAGGGATGAGGGAAATTACAGATATCAACACACTTTCGGAACGACTGAAGGGAAAGGAATCCCTGAATTATACGTTTCAGGATGCTTTTGGTGTCTGGCATATGCTGACAGCGCTTCCGAAGAGAATTCAGGCTGACGGGGAAATTGAATCTGTGATTTTTGCTGTGCAGAATATTGATGAGCAGAAACGCAGAGAACAGGAATATCAGAATCAGATCATTGAGGCAGCTGAAGAAGCGAGACGTGCCAATGTTGCAAAAACAGAGTTTCTGCGGAGGATGAGCCACGATATCCGAACACCGATCAATGGCGTGATCGGTATGCTGAATATCGGGGATCATTTCCCGGAAGATATGGAAAAGCAGAAGGAATGCAGAGAAAAAATCCGCGGTGCGGCGATGTTTTTGTTTGAACTGGTAAACGATGTTCTGGATATGAGTAAGATGGAGTCCGGAGAAATTGAACTGGAAAAAATACCGTTTGATTTGCGGGAAATGCTGGATGAAGTGGTTGCTCTGATTGAGGTACAGGCAGTAGAACGAGGCATACATTTCACATACAAAAGAGAAAACTACCAACACTATAAACTGATCGGAAGCCCGGTGCATTTACGCCAGATCATGTTGAATATCGCAGGTAATGCAGTTAAATATAATCGTGAAAACGGAAGCCTTGATCTGCACTGTGAAGAGGTATCCTGTAGTGAAAAATATGCAATGTATGAGTTTACCTGTGTGGATACCGGAAAGGGTATGAGTAAAGAATTCCAGAAGCATATGTTTGAACCGTTCACACAGGAAGAAAACGGAGCACGTACGACTCTCGGCGGTACAGGACTTGGTCTTTCCATCGTTAAGAAGCTGGTTGAAAAAATGAATGGAGAGATTGATGTCGTCAGCGAAGAAGGAAAAGGAACTACTTTTACGATCAACCTTCCGTTGAAAATCAATCCGGATGCTGTAGAGGAAGAAACTTCTGAAAAAGAAGAACAGGAGCTTTCTATTGCAGGATTGCATATACTTCTTGTTGAAGATAATGAGCTGAATATGGAAATTGCAGAATTTCTTCTGGAAGATGAAGGCGCTGTACTTACGAAAGCATGGAACGGACAGGAGGCTGTCGATATATTCAAAAATTCACCGGATGGTACATTTGATGTGATTTTGATGGACATTATGATGCCGGTGATGGATGGCCTTACAGCTACAAGGACAATACGTGGTCTCATGCGCGAAGAAGCAGAGCGGATTCCGATCATTGCAATGACGGCGAATGCTTTTGAAGAAGACCGGAAACGAAGTATGGAGGCCGGTATGAACGGTCATGTCGCTAAACCGCTGGATATGCAGGAAATCTTGAAGACGATTGTGGACTGCATACAGCATAAATAAGAGATTTTGATGACCGCCGGGGAGGATTTCCCGGCGGTGAAGCTTTTATTTTGATTTTTCTTCCAGAAAATCGTACGCGAACTGTGCGTACATAGCGGCTCCGCGTTTTAAGACACTTTCGTCTACGGTATAGTGATCGTTGTGATTTTTGGCGGTGATACCCAGAGATTTATTCTGGCTTCCGACCAGCCCAAATACACCCGGAACTTTTTCCATATAGTAGGCGAAGTCCTCACTGATCATCATTTTCGGGAATGGTTTCAGACAATCAGAACCGTACATTTTGGCAGCGGCATTTCTTGCAATCTGTACCAGATCTTCATGCTCATTAATGATAGGAGCCGGAAAATATTCAAAAGTCAGAGTAGCCTTTGCTCCCATGGAAGCAGCTGTATTTTCAGCGATTCTGCGGAGCAGAGGCTCTGTTTTTTTGCGCATTTCAGGGGAATGGGTACGCGTAGTTCCCTCCAGAACGACCTTATCAGCAAGAATATTAAAGCGCTGTCCGCCTTCTATCTTACCGACGGTGACAACCAGTGGATTCAGAGGATCATTCATACGGGAAACGATTGCCTGAATTTCTGTGATGATATAAGCGGCAGTCAAAATCGCATCGACACCCTGATGCGGGGTGGAACCATGAGAAGAAACACCCTCGATTTCAATTCGGAAATTGTCACAGCTTGCCATACGTGGGCCAGATTCAAAATTCATGTAAGGCGCATCCAGCTCTCCCCAGATATGTGTGCCGTAAATGGCATCTACATCGTTCAGAAAACTATGCTCGACATAGTACTGTGCACCGTGGCAGGATTCTTCTGCAGCCTGAAAGATGATCTTTACATTTCCTTTTAGGTCTTCTTTTTTTGCCATTAGCATACGGATTCCGCCCAGAAGCATGGCAATATGGCAGTCATGTCCACAGGCGTGCATGACACCTGGATTCTGACTGCAAAAAGCAAGTCCGGTGTGTTCATCAACGGGAAGTGCATCGATATCTGCACGAAGAGCGACTGTCTTGCTCTCAGGGGTAGATTTGCCTCCCTCGATCATCGTCCAGAGACCGTTATAATCCGGATAATAGTGAGGAGTCAGCCCCATTTCTTCAAGCAGTTTTCCAATCTGCCCGGTGGTGTTTTTTTCCTCAAAAGAAAGCTCCGGATGCGCATGAAAATAACGTCTCTGCTCGATGATCCAGTTCTCGTTTTGTTCTGCCAGATTTTTAAAATTCATGTCGATCTTCCCCCATGTATGCTGAAAATAGTTGGATAATACTATCCAATTAAGAAATTGTTTTTTATGAAATAATAGTAGCGAAAGCAATGAGGAATGTCAAATAATTCTGGAATTTGACGTAAATAATATTTATAAAGAATTTGTCGAACGTTTTTTGTTGACACTGCGCGTTTTTTCTTTTACATTATGTAATATGCAGACAGTTGCAGGGAAATTGTCGATTACAATTGGTTATATCTATTATTTTCTAATGAATATTCTTATCTCGATTTCAGAGAAAATACCAACATAGAAATTATATAAACAGCAGAAAAGTATGTTGTCTGTAGTATTTTTTTTTGCTATATTGTAATTAGGTGATTTCTTTGAATACTTTTTTGCAGAAAGGATTCAAATGAAAGAAGAAATCAGTGTTACAAAAGAAGAAAAATCTTCAGTATATCAGCACGAAGATGCAATCATGAAGAGTATGATGCAGTTTTTTGCTGATGAATTACTGCCATATTTAGGAATCCATGAGAAAGTTATTGGAATCGCACCTACTGAATCTACTATATTGGAATTTTATAAGTATTTTCAGGACAATAACCTGATTATGGAAGATGGAAGCTGGAAACATTTCGAGTTTCAGAGCAGTAGTAAAGGCATTAAAGATTTGAAAAGATTTCGTTCGTATGAGGCGGTAATCAGTTATCAGTACAATGTTTCGGTAACAACATGTGTGCTGTTTTCTGGGAAAATCAAAAATCCGGTGACAGAATTTACGGAGGGACTGAATACATATCGAATAATGCCGATTATTATGGCAGATTGGAATGCAGATGAGTTTTTGATTGAACTGAGGAACAAAATAGACAAAAACGAAAAAATAACAAAAGAAGAATTAATCAGACTGGTTCTGATGCCGTTAATGGGTGGAGAATCAGCGCAGAAAGAGCGTATTACAGGTGCATTCAGAATAATAGAAAAAGCAAAAGATATTTCGGAGGAAGATATCCGAAGACTGGAGGCAATGATCTACACAATGGCTGACAAATTTTTAGAAAAAATTGATTTGGACGAAGTAAGGAGTGAAATGAGGATGACAGAGTTGGGAAAAATGTTATATGAAGAAGCCGAAAAAAAGGTAAAATTAGAATCAGCCAAAAATCTTCTCGGAATATTAAATGATGAACTGATTGCAGAAAAAATTGGAATTCCGTTAGAAGATGTATTGAAATTAAAAGAAGAAATGAAATAGAATATTGACTATAAAACAGGAACTGTCTATAAGATGGTTCCTGTTTTATTACAGGTAAAACAGGAAAAAATAAGGAAAGCATCCTGGGAAACCTGAGTTCTACGAGCATCGTTGCAATATAAAGTATAGTATTTATAGAAATTAAAAAAATTTTTAAAAAATTAAAACCATCCGGGCCCTTTAAGTGTCTATTAGACAGAAAGGATAAAAAACAATATTTTGATGGTATTGCGAAAGGAGAAAAAAGAAAATGAAAAAGTATGTAAAGAAGGTTTCTGTAATTATTTTAGCACTTCTGGTATCGCTGGCAATGGTAATGCCGGTATCAGCGGCATCTGTTAGTCTGAATCGCAGATCAGCATCCGTGACTGTCGGAAAAACAGTTAAATTAAAAGTTAAAGGAACACGTAAAAAAGCAAAATGGAGTTCTTCTAATTCCAAAATTGCTACAGTAAATAAAAATGGTGTTGTAAAAGGAAAAAAAGCTGGTCAGGTAAAAATTACTGCCAAAATTGGAAAAAAGAAGCTGACATGTAAAGTAAATGTCAAAAAAGCAAAAAGTAAAGCAAAACCCAAAGCTAAAAGCAATACGAATACTGCACAGAATACAAATGTAAGAAAAGTAGTGTCAAAAGGAATGACATATGACCATGGAATCACCTATGAAGCATATTTGTATAATGACAGGACAATTGAAGTAGAAGTTACTAATGGAAACAATTCAAGCATTGCTTTTGGATGGTTAGCCAGCGACTTTAATATGTCCGTAAAAACAACAGCAGGTACTTACAACGTTCCTGTAAATATATTAAAATCAATAGAAAACGGAGGTGTAAATTATCAGAGAGTGCAGCCGGGAGCGAAATCCGGCTGGATAATTACGCTGGGAAATAAATTACCGGGAAACGTTCAGAGCGTCATCTTCAGTGGAATTTATCCACTCAATGCAAATGGACTTCCGGTATTTGACGGGAGCAGCAGAACATATATCAATTATAGTGTCAGCATGAATTTGAGATGATTCAGAAGATGATAAACAGCTAACAAAAAGAGAATCCAAGGTGAAAGTCTTAGGTTCTCTTTTGTAGATATATGGAGGGATAATATGAAAAAAGCAAAAACAAAAATCAGAATATGGATGTATCTGTTGCTGTCTATAGTTGGTATCATACTGGGTGTGGTAACCTGCCATGCAGACAATAATGTACTGATTCCGATTACGGGTGTCTGCCATTACGGCGAAGCACAGAGATTTGTAAAAATCTTAAATGAAAAAAGAAAAGCCAAAAATCTTGCAGAATTAAAGCCCACCAGTGGATTGACAGAAGCAGCTATGCAGAGAGCCGCAGAAATAGTAGTCAGTTTTGCACATCGCTGTCCGTATAATGAAAACTCTACGGGATGCTATGATGCACTGGAAAGACTGGGGTATGTATGTTCCTTTAGAGGAATTCCCCGGGAAGATCAGTACGGAACTATTTATGTAGCAGAAACAGGAGATTTTTTTGCACTTCATGAAAACATAGGTTCCGGATTTGGAAATGCGGAGACAGCAGATTATTTTTGGTCTGGATCACCATTACATAACGCTGCTATGATGGCATCCGAGATAAGATATTGTGGAGTAGGTGTTCTGGATTACCATAATACGTCCTATTGGGTGTTTGTGGGATCAGGAGATCCGTGTGGAGAGGTCATTAACACGCAGAGTGATAAGGAGAGGACTTTTCATGTAATTGCAGATGTACAGCAGTTACAATTAGAAACAGGAGCAAGTTCTATTCGGCTGCAGTATGGAACATCTACAAGAGACAATATGGAATTTTGTACAAAGTATTCAGAGGGATATACGTTCTATGCAGAGTCCTCTAATTTTTTTACGATTACAAATAATAATCCGGAACTTATTTCGGTAGACAGTCTGGGAAAAATCAGAGGTAAGAAAGTCGGAACCGGAAGTGTTACAGTCAAAATAAAAAACGGAGGAACTTATACAGTTCCTGTAACGGTTGAAAGACAGACAGGAGCACAATATGGAACCGAAGTAAAGAAAATCACAGCGTCACTTGAAAAAACAGAATATATATATAATGGCGAAGCGATTGAACCCAAACCTGTAGTCAGAGATATGGATGGTACGATTATGAAGGAAGGCACAGACTATGTGCTGGAATATGAAAACAGTGCAGGTTGCCCTCCGATTTCTACAGATGTGGATAAAGAAACAATATATGCCTGCGTGCGTATATATTCTGCCAAAGGATCTTCATATGGAAATTATGATGGCGCGCTATTGGCCAAAGTAGATTATCATATAAATACAAGCCGAAGCTATTATGAAATGACACTGGATAAGAAAATCTATGAAGGGATTCCGTACAGAGAAATAGAGCCGAAAGTAACTGTGAAAATTAAATCCAGCGGAAAGATTCTGAAAGAAGGCGTAGATTATTTCCTGCGCTACGATAACAATTATGTACCGGACAGCGGAATCAATGAAGGACAGATTACGGTATATTCTACTCTGAAAAATCAAAGTACTCATTGTACGGTGAATGGGAAGTTGATGAATTATCAGGGAACTCCTGTATATGGAATTCTGAAATTTCAGATAAAAAACAAAGATGAAAAAATCACACCTACAGTAAAGAATAATACAACAGTAAATACTGTAAAGATGAAAGCGTCACTCAAAAAGACAACAGTTGTTTATAATGGAAAGGCTCAGAAACCACAGATAAAAGAAGTAAAAGTCGGAAATAACAAAATTTCATCGAAATATTATTCGATATCCTATAAGAATAACAAGAACGTAGGAACCGGATATGCTGTAATCCGAGGAAAAGGAAAATATAAATCTTATTCCTGTACTGTGAAGTTTAAGATCATTCCGAAGTCGACAATGATTAAAAAAATAACTGCAGCAAAAAATACTGCAAAAGTAAAGTGGAAAAAGGTGAGTGGTGCAGGCGGTTATCAGATTCAGTGTTCGACAAGTAAGAATTTTAAGAATGCAAAGACAAAAACTGTAAAAAATATTACTGCTTTAAAGATGTCAAAGCTATCAGGAAAGAGAACATATTATGTAAGAATACGAAGCTGGAAAAAAGTCGGAAAAAATGTATATTACAGTGGTTGGAGCAAGGCGAAAAAAGTGAAAATAAAGTAGTGGATTTGAATTGACAGGATATATGCAGGGGGGGGTATTATAAAGCCATGAAATGCAAATAAAGAAGGGAAGAGAGAACATGAAAAAGTACGTGAAAAAATTAATGGCTATGCTAATGGTAATGCTGTTGGTAGTCACTATGGCAGCACCGGCAACGGTAAGTGCGGCACCAGTCAGACTGAATAAGAGTTCAGTCACTGTTTTAGTCGGTAAAACTTATCAGCTAAAAGTAAAAGGAACAAAGAAAAAAGCAAAATGGAGTTCTTCCAACAAAAAGGTTGCAACCGTTAATTCCAAAGGCGTTATCACCGGAAAAAAAGCAGGAACAGTGAAAGTTACTGCAAAAATCGGTAAAAAGAAATATACATGTAAGGTCAAAATAAAAGCCAATAAATGGACGACATCGGTTAAATATCAACAAAGAAATACCTGGGATAATATTGCGTATTGCAATAATAGTCAGTTATGCTTTGTTAAAGCACGATTAAAAAGTCTTCAGTATAATCCAGATGGTTCTTTGACAGCTAAAATTGTTCTTTTAAACCAGACATATGGACGAAACTATTATCTGAATGCGATGGATATTGCAATTAAGTATGAAAATAAAATTATAGCATCAGGACGGTTTTATTGGAATAATTGCAGTATCCAGCCTCTTTCATATGATGACAGTATTACAGTCAGATTTACCAAAGATGAGGTTAAAAGAGTTGTCAATTTGACGAAGTATAATAGTAAAAAGACTGGACTGAGAATATATTTTGATATTGCTACAAATTAAGTTATAAAAGAAACCGGTACTAAAGCATTATGCAACCTCTCTGTTGGACAATAAATATCTGACAGGGAGGTTTTGTTATTTGATTTTATGGAAAGGAAGGAAAGAGAATGAAATGTTTTAAATGCGAGAAAGAGATTCAGGGACAGGTCAAATATTGTCCTCGATGTGGTACATATCTTGGATTTTCGGACGAGTTGATTCAACGGGCAATACAGGGAGATGAAGCTGCACAGGCTGAATTATATAACCGTACATACAGTGACGTGTATTTTACAATATTATCGATTACAAAAGATGAAGACCTCATCATGGATATGGTTCAGGACACTTACCTGACGGCATTTCGTAAACTGGAACAGTTGAAAGACAGTGACAGTTTCTGTGCCTGGCTTAAGCGAATTGCGCACAACAGGACGTTAAATGCATTACGGGATCGAAGAGTACTTCATACGGCAACTACAATTTCTACAGAAACAGAAGTTGTTCTGGAAATCGAAGATGATCGCATTGAAAGTTTACCGGAAGCATCCATGGATCAAAAAGAAACAAGCAGACTGGTAAGAGAAATCCTTGACGCTTTGCCGGAAGACCAGCGTATTGTAGTTGGAATGTATTATTATGACCAGTTGAGTGTGTCTGAAATTGCGGAAGAACTGGAGTGCAGTGAGAATACAGTAAAGAGCCGTTTGAATTATGGACGCAAAAAAATTCAGGGTAAAGTACTGGAGCTTGAGAAAAAAGGAACAAAGCTTTACAATCTTGCACCTCTGCCATTTTTTATCTGGCTGCTTAGAAATCTGTATAAACAGCCGGATGAAAAAATGTTCCAGGTTATACGACAGAAGATTGCATGTGATAATATCCTGAATGCAAAAAAATCTTCAAATCCTGATAAGGATATTTCCGACAAAAATGGAGATGGAAATGGTAAAACAGATAAAAAAGGAACAGACAAAAAATCAGGTAAAAAAGAGGCACCTGCTTCTGATGAAAGTGCGCAGAAAAGTGGGAACACAGGGAATGCAACGGATTCCCTGAATCAGAAAGTGGCTACACAAAATTCTGCTTCGGTGATGCAGGCAGGCGCAGCAGCGGCAAAAGGTATTAAAATAAAACTGATAGCCGGTGTTATTGCTGCGGCGGTTATCGGAGGCGGGGTCGGTGTTTATTATTATACAAATCAGAATAAAAACGAAGCAACAGAAGAAAAAACTGACACGGATGAAAACACAGTAATTACAGAAACTCCGGTGGAAACTGCCACACCGGAGCCGATTGCAACGTCAACACCAACACCATCTCCAACACCGACTCCGGAACCATCTCCAACACCGGAGCCGGTCAAAACGACAAAAAATATTATTGAATCTACAATCGGATATCCATATGTTGGAGGAACAACTTATGACGTGACATACCATGCTGCAATAGCGTATCAGGAAAATGGAAGTGATGCCGGAATCAGCCTTTCAGAAGCACCGACGGGAGTTGTCGGAGCTATGAAAAAAGATATGGATGGAGACGGAGCAGAGGAACTTTTACTTGCTGTCCTAAAGCCGGTTGATCAGGCTTTTATTAACAATGGAAAGAAAGATGCTGCACTGTATTTTGAAGTATATAAAGAGCAGGATGGAAACTGGACACTGCAGGGAGGTACATCTGATGAAGATGCATTTAGAGTAAATATTACAGAGTGTTTTCCAAACACAAAAGCAGTCTGGAATAATGGAACGATAGTTGTTTTTGAAGATATGCAAGCAGTATTTCCGGCAGATCCGGGAGGAAGTGGAGCTATATATACTTACACAGGAAATGGATTTTCCTGTGAAACAAATGAAGATGCAGGAGAGATAGAATGGCCGGGACAGGAATTTACTGCGCCGGTAGAAAATGCTGCACAGGAAGATGTCCTCTGTCAGATAACAATTCCACAGATATATGATGGTGGAAATTATGGTATTGTCAGTTCTGTATATCAGGGAACACCTGCCAATGTTACTCTTGAGTACAGAGACAATGGAACGGTAGAGGCAGAGGCAGCAGCCCCAGAGGTATTTGAAACAGAGTAGCAGGAAACTCTTTGTCTACGATAATTAATACACAATGTGCTATGTTGTAAGAAATGTATATAATTCTAAAACCAGATTATATAGGCATGTGCCTTATAAACAGAACGCAAAAGAAGGAGACATGAAAATGAATAGTGCAAGAACATTTCTGATACTTTTAGCTGCCTGCTGCATATTTGGTTACGGGGGATACCGTTATGCAGGAGAAAAGTTACAGAAAAAGTACGATAAAGATCTTGAGGATATGCGTGATACGCTGAGTGAGCAGATGCAGGAAGAGGCATCGTTGGAAGAGAAAAAAGAAGCGACAGAATTAGATGCAGATACAGAGAAAAATACAAACGATTCCGAAATTTCAGATGAAGAAATTAAAGAAACTATGAAGCTGCTTCGAAATATGGACGTCTATATGATTACAAGTGATGAAAAGATGAATATCCGCAAAGGGCCATCCACACAGGATGAAATTCTTGGCAATATCGGACGTGGAAGTGTAGTAATGGCTACCGGAGAAAAATCTCAGGATCAAAAATGGGCACGTGTTCTGTGGGATGCAGCGAATGAGCAGGAAGCATGGCTGTACATAGCCGGAAACACAACAAAACATTTGGAAGGGAATGCAATTCAAGTCCTTTCAGAAATTGGTCTGTATTATAAGGATGTAGCAAATCAGTCAATTGATGCGCACAATCAGGTTGTGGAAGAAGCAACCAGCAAATTAAATGCTGCATCCTCCAATGCGCAGGAAATGTATGAGGAATATCAGAAGCTTGGCGAGAAGTATGATACTGTTGTAACAGAATATAATACATTGACTGGTGAGTACAATAGTTTACAGGAAAAGTATAATGGACTATTGGCAGAATACAACAATCTTGTAGACACATATAACCAATTGAAAAATATATATGAAGCTGCCTTTGCTCAGTAAGATTTAAATATTTGGTAATTTTAAATACATTTTAACCGTAATTAACCGTATTTTATATTGCAAATGCATAAATGAGAGATATATAATATTTATGAACATTGGAAAAGCTTCCAGGAGTAAAGAGAACAGAGGTTGAGAACAGATGATATATGATGTGGATTTCGAGAGTACAATTCGAGATTTCGATTACACGAAGCGGGCCATACGTGGAATGCATCGTATTGTAAATTCAGAAGAATTTCAGGACATGGATTCAGAAGCAATTTTTAAATATCTTTATCGTGGAATGGAAATAGTATCTTTTAAGGATTATCTGAAAAGATATCTTTATGAGAGAGCTGGAATTCGTGAAAAATTCTCGGAGATAGATGACAGTATATATCGTGAGATTATTAATGATGCATTTGACGAGAATGGTGCTCCGCATTCTTTCAATCCGACAACAAAAAAATGGACAGCGATCATGAAGGGATGGCTCGGTGCATCCTGTGTGAAACGACAGACCGTATTTTTGCTGGGGTTTGGACTGAGAATGCAGGTGGAAGATGTTTCGGATTTTCTGGTTAAAGTCATTAAAGAAGAAGATTTTAATTTTTATGATAAAGATGAAGTTATTTTCTGGTATTGCTATAAAAATCAGATGGATTATCTTCAGGCACAGAATTACAGAGATATATATGACAGGAAACTTCCACTGAATGTTATAAAGAATTATGAAGCGTCGAATTTCAAAAATTTGTGGGATGAGCGTGATTCAGAGAAAATCAAAGAAGAAAAGCTGTTATATTATTTGTCATGGTTAAAAGCATCAGGTATTTACGATAACAATAAGAAGAAGGCATTTGATAGTTTTGATTCTATGATGTGGAAAGCCAAAACAGTTATTACAGAGATATATAACAGGGATGCAGAAGAGATTGGGAAGAAGAAACAGTGGAGTCCGGATAAAATAATGCCCGGTGATGTAGAAAAAATGATATGCAGTGGGATTCCGATGAATGAGAATGGAAATCTTCAGACAATGTCGGCATCCCTGTTAAAAAAACAGTTTCAGCAGTATAGAATGAGCCGACAGAGAATTGACGGTATTATAAAGGGAAAACTGCCGGTAGAGAGGTTTGACCTTATTACGTTGAATTTCTTTTTGTTTTCTCAACATGAGGAAGTATCAGGTGAAGAACGTTGTCGTGAATATATAAAAAATACAAATGCGATTCTGAAAGGGTGTGGAATGCTGGAAATCTATCCAGTCAATCCATATGAAACATACATATTAATCTGTTTGCTGTCAGAGTGCCCTTTGGCAATATATTCTGATATATGGGAATTATCTTACCAGGAAGAATAGGGGAACAAACAGGGGGGAAGGAAAATGCCGGAAGTCAGATTACCGGATAAATGGAATGAATGGGAAATTGTTGAGCAGGTAGGAATGGGATCTTTTGGCACTGTCTACAAAGCCGAGAGAAGACTGGGCAACAACAGTTTTTTCAGTGCGATTAAAATTATACATATTCCGCTGGAAGAACAGGATACGGAAATTCTCAGACGTGAATACAAAGATGAGAATAGTTTGCGCCTGTATTATAAAGATCTGGTTGAGTCCTGTATAGAAGAAATTCACACAATGGAACAACTGAAGGGAAACTCCAATATTGTTTCTATTGAAGATTGTTATGTAGAAGAAGTACAGGGTAAAATCAGCTGGAACATTTATATACGAATGGAATTTCTTCAAAATCTGGCACAGTATATCCGCGAAAACAGATTAAATGAAGCTGATGTTATTCGGATTGGCATAGATATTTGTAATGCGTTGGAACAATGTGAAAAAATAAAAATTGTACATCGTGATATCAAGGTTGATAATATTTTTGTATCATCACTGGGATGCTTCAAGCTGGGAGATTTTGGAATCGCACGTAAGCTTGAAAAATCTGTTGACTGTTATTCATCAAAGGGAACCTTTTCTTACATGGCGCCGGAGGTTTTTCATGGAGAACGATATGGTGCGCAGGCTGATATTTATTCGCTCGGCCTTGTTATGTATAAGATCCTGAATAAGGGCAGAGATCCGTTTGTGGATGTAACGAAACAGATGATATATTATCGTGACAAAGAAGAAGCACTTCAGAGACGAATGTCAGGAGAGGCATTACCCCTGCCGGCGGATGCTTCTGAAAAACTCGGAAAGATAATTATAAAAGCCTGCGATTATAATCCGATACATCGTTATAAAAATGCAGAAGAATTTCGGAAGGCACTTGAGATAGTAATGAAGCCAGAAAGCGCTTCTCCGTGTATAAAGTCGGATAAGAATAAAAAACCGTCAAAAGATAAGAAAAAAAAGAAGATTAATGTAACAAAGATAATTATGATTCCACTTGTGTTTTTTGTATTGGGACTGGGAATATGGGGAGTCAACAAAGTTGTAAAAAAACGGGATTTGAACGAATTTTCTATATCGGATGATACGACATGGAAGGAAATTGAAGCAGAAGAAAACAGTGCAGAAGAGAAAGAAAAGATAGCTACAAAGATGGGGCAAAATGTTGAGGAAAATGCAGCAACAGAAGTGGATATCAGTGGCTGTGCAGATTTTCAGTTTGTAAAAAGAGGGGATAAAGTAGAGATAAAACGATATTTGTTTGGAAATAAATTAAAACAGTTGCTGGAAGAACAGGAGATGCAGGAAAACGAGAGTAATCAATTAGAGAAAAAAATATCTTTGGATGATTTTGAAGTCGACAAGACCACAGATATTCAGGTTGGTGAACCGGTAACGATGACTTTTACGGCAGGAGACAAAATTTTGAAGGAATTGAATATAAAAATTAAATTCACAAAGGTTGTAAAAGTATATAACAAAGGATAAGGAGAGGGAAAAATATGAAGAGTAAAAGAAAAAACATGATTATGGCCGGAATGTTAAGTGTTAGCATGGCTTGGGGATGCAGCTGCTTTCCAGTATGGGCAGAGGAAGAAACAGAAGAGACAACAGAAGATACAGTTAAAAATGGCGGGATAGAAAATGTACTGACGGCAGATTCAATATTTACGGCAGATCCGGTTCAGGTTGAGGAAGAGCCGGAAGTTGTATTGGGTGAGGGGACAGTTACAGAGGAGACACCATCGTTTGAATATGCTTATACTGCACCGAGGGATGGACGATATTACATCAAAGTGACAGATGTAAGTGCGAATTGTTATATTGATGGAGGAATATATGACAATCTTGGAAATACAGTTGATGATTTGTGGGGAAGTGGCGATCATGGAACAATGGTTCAGTTAGAAGAAGGTCATGATTATACAATAAAAATATCTCAATATTCAGGAAAAAATTCTAATTTTAAAGTTTCTGTCACTGCACAGAAAGAAACTACAGATATTAGTGAGATTTCAGAAGTGAAAGATCAGATAACATTTGATCAGCAAAAAAATGTGTATACGTTTACACCTAAAGTCAATGGTAATTACAGATTTGAAATTACGGATAAAACGGCAAATGCTAAATTTAAGTTAATGGCGTGGGATGCATATGACAGTAATATTATGGATGTCACTGCGGGCGGTTATGAAGATGGAAAAACTATTGAGCTGGAAGCAGATACGACTTATACAATTCAGGTAAGGCAATATAAAGGTGTTGGTCAATATACTTTGCATATATGTCAGCAAAAAGAGAAGATAGATGTATCTGGTTATACGGAGATCAATGATAAGATAGAGTTCGATCAGCAAAGTACAGGATACAAGTTTGTAGCACCAGTAACGGGAACATATGTTATACAATTAGCAAACCTCAGATCTAATTTTGAACCGCAATGTATAGTATATGATATGGATGCAGATGGAGAACCAATAGCTGCAAATAAGGGCGGTTTAATGACCGACTATTCAATCTTTTCCAGTTACGATAATGGAGTTGAGTTAGAGGCAGATAGAGAGTATCAGATAAGAGTTAATGAGAGTGGGGCAGGAACACATTCTGGCGATGGTGATTATACAATATCAATTACCTACCCTGAAGAAGCAAACGATTATCTTAAAGATTTCCAGTCTTCCGGCAATACCAATAAAGAGGACAATAAAGATGTCACGAAAAATAAGGAAGAAAAGACTGATGCATCCACTACAGACAACGATGCCGAGGCATCAGAAACAGAACAGTTAAAGCAGGAAAATGCAGAACTAAAAGCAGAACTTGAGAGTATTAAAGAAATGTTAAAAGAAAATGGCATTGTAAGCGATGACGAGGAAGAGACAGATAATTAGTTCAGTGAAAAAATTCTTGAAGAGACATCAGATGAGGGTGGGGTTTAGATGAGTGGAACAAATAATGACGTGTATTTAATAGTATTATTGGTAGTTTGGGCAATTGCTACTCTTTATGCCTATATCTTTGATATGGACAAAAAATCTATAGGCCCGTATCGAAGATTACAAAGAACAGAAAACAATCTTGATCCCGAAGTACAAAAGGCAATTCATATGCCGATGCAAAGCGGAGCGAAAGTATGCAGATACTGTGGTGCTGTTTTAGAGGCAAATAGCCATTATTGCAACAAATGCGGAAAGAGCCAGAGAAGCAGTTTCAGACACCATTTTAGCGGTGAATTTAAAAATAACATAGATGAGATTAACAGATGGCTTGCTGACAATCCATATATTACAAATGTATCCGCGGATTTTGGGTTATCATTACGTCCCGGACTTTTTACATACAGGTCAAAATTAAGAAGCATAGATTTGGTATATGAAGTATCTGACAAAATAGAACCATATCAATATGCAGTTGTTGAATTGATAAAACACAAGTTTTATTTTACTCCGGATTCACATGTGTTAATAGATAAGTGGAAAGAAAACAATCCATCAGCACAGATTATTACAAACAGAGAACGTACATATGGACGGGGAACTGACGGAAAAATTACAAATCATACAATGCAGGTTTATATGTTGGTGAAATTTCCGGATAGTCAGTCTGTTACTTCAACTTGTGACGGTTTTCAGAATGTGAAGCCAAAGAAAAGTAAGAAGCCAATTGTCTTTATTCTGCTGTTATTGGCAATTGTAATACTGGGAAAAGGTGTGTATGACCGATATAAGAAACCTTTGAAAGAAGCAGTACAGGAAGTTGTAGCGGAAATAAAGGGCAGTGAAGAACGAACGGATGAAGCCGAAGTAATACCACCAAATAAAGAAAATTTGGATGCAGATGAACCGGAGGATGTACAGCAGACAGATTCACAGAAAATACAATATGCAGTAAACACAGATGGTTCTATGTTAAATGTAAGAAAGAGCCCGCAGGCTGATGGAGAATTGCTTCAGAAACTTGCAAACGGAACAATCTGCGAAGGTACAGGAAATGTGACAGAAGATGGCTGGGCTGAGATCGTACTTCAGGAAGATGGACAGACTGGTTGGGCCAGTCAGAAATATTTGACTGCTGTGCAGGAAAGTGAAGACGCAGACGTAACAAACGGTGGTACGGAAGTGAACGCAGAAACAGAAAATCAGTTTTCCACTAAGATCATGTCTGATAATGTTACAATTACTTTGATTGATAAATCAGAAGAAGATGGGACAATTAGTATCAGAATCACAAATGATAGTGACCAAGAGGTAAAAACTTTTGGCTATCCGACTCTTATTATTTCAGGCGAATCAGTGGGATTGAATCCGTATTCTAACATATCTTTAGATGGAGTGTCGATAGCTGCAGGAAGTTATACGGATATTACTTATTTTGTTGATTCCAGAGTGTTTACAGAGGACAGTGAATTGAGTGGTAAGTTATGGAGTGCGAGTCTGAATGAACCGACAAGTATATACCAGCTAAAGATTAATTAAGGGGCAATACTTCAATTGGAAATATTATTTCTGGTTTGAACAATTTTATATGATAAATACTAGCAAAGGGAGTTCTGACAGGAGTGTTTGGAACTCCTTTTCGTTTCCGTTTTGGGAACTTGTTTTCTACGACAACAAAGTTACAAAATAATACAATAAAATAAATAAAAAATTAAAACCAAACGGGAGGATTAAGTGTCTTATAGGTGAAGTGAAAAATTTATAACATCGAAGGGAGAAATGAGAATGAAAAAAGGAAAAAAATGGATGGCATTAACAGGGGCATTGGCGATTGGTGTGATGACATTAACAGGTGGAAGTGACGCAAAGGTAGTGCAGGCAGATGCATCGGATGAAGAAGTAGTTGAAGCAACACAGGAGTTGTTATCTGATTTTGAAGAATATGCAGGAAATGATTACGAACACTTTGCAGAGTTATACAGAGATACTTCTGAGGAAACTATAAAAAATGAGTTTGATGCGGCGACAGAAACAGTGAATCATATAGGAAATTATGATCGCCAGATATTTCAGGTACTTGCAGAAGTAGATGGGTACTACGCAGTGGGAAATACTTTTTATATTGTAGCGGGTACACATCCAAATACACACATGGAATGGGATTCTTATATTTGGGTGGTTTCTGAAAAAGATGGCGAATGGAAGTTCGATTATAGTGATGAAGCGAACGAAAAGCTATCGGATAAAATAGTTGATTTATATCCGGCAGGATATGCTAAGGCTACAAATGAAGGAAAGAATACAGCCTTTTTTGGAACTGCTAATTATATGTACGTAGATGAAACAAAGGTCTATGAAGGCTGCAATAATAATGAGTTGAAATATATGTATCAGAATGATGACGGAAGTGTAGTGTTGGGAATATGGCTGGCAAATGGCACCAATAATAATATTTATTATTCGTCAGGAACACTTACTGTAACCGATGAGACATTGGGGACTGTAATTGATCTTTCAGATCTGAATGTAGATACGTCAGTAAAAGCAATGAATAGTCGTGTGGTAGAACTTACCATACCGGCTTCAGAAGTTATGACAGGAACTCAGGGCTGGGGAAGTTTAGACAGTAATTTTGGCGTTGACTACAAATAGAAAGATACAAGTATAAGAAACAAAAAATATTTTTTACAATAAACGAAGGGAGATTAAGACTATGAAGAAAACATGTAAAAAATTAATGGCAATGATGATGACAGCAGCGGTATTGGTGGTAACTGCATTACCGGTATCGGCAGACTATTATGCGGAGCAGATTGTACCTGAAAAGATGACGGTGACTTTATATTCTGCACAGTCTGTGAAAAACAGATTTTCCAATGAGACATATCTTGGATATGTAAATGGAAAGAAACTCTCTGTAAAATCAAGCAGTCCTAAGATTGCAACTGCCAAAATAAAAAATGGTTCAATTACGGTTAAGGCAAAAAAAGCAGGAAAAACCAAAATTATAGTAAAAAAAGGATCAAAAAAATATGGTTGTGATTTAACAGTAGCTAAATATGCAAATCCAATCAGCTCAGTAAAAGTTAGAAAGACTACAATTTCCGGAAAGAAATTTAATAAAAATGCATATGTCAATTTGAAATATGCCAAATACGCAAATAAAAAGAGTGCAATTAAATTCAAACTGAAAAAAGGCTGGAAACTTATATCCGTTGATTATGGCAAGAAGAACTGGCAGAAGGGCGAGAATTTCAAGAACGGAGCAAAAATAAAGGTAACAGGCGGCGCAGGCTTTGTAGTGTCAGCATATGTCATGAATACAGCAACAGGACAGACAGAATTTATTATGATTAATTTCAAATGACATGATTTTTGAATATATAAGAGAGTTTAAGGGAGAAAAAGAGTCATGAAAAAAATAAGTAAAAGAATTTTGACAGTATTTCTGGTCACATTATTGACGCTTGCAATGGCAATGCCTGCATCGGCTGCACCTGTTCGTTTGAACAAAAAATCGGCATCCGTGACTGTTGGAAAGACTGTTAAATTAAAAGTAAGCGGAACTCGAAAAAAAGTAAAATGGAGTTCTTCTAATTCAAAAATAGCAACAGTCAATAAAAAAGGTATTGTTAAAGCAAGAAAAGCCGGAAATGTAAAAATTATTGCCAAAATCGGAAAGAAAAAATTAACTTGCAAAGTCCGGGTGCGCAACGTTGCAAAGAATAATAAAAAATCAAGCAATAAGAAAAAAGTTTGCCAAGTCTGCAATGGAACCGGACAAATTTATGTTTCTAATGCAGGAATCTGTGGCATTTGTGGCGGAAGTGGTCAGCAATATACGCCTTATTTGTATCACGATATGATAATGGGCTGGGTCGGCGGATATACAATGTGCGGCGGATGCGGCGGAAGTGGACATATATCTGGATATGTTCCGTGTAATCATTGCAGGGGAACAGGGAAAATCTGAGAAGTTCCCGGACATACCAGGCATCGAAAAATAAAAGCAGGAGTATAAATCGATGCCAAGATCTTGAAAAGAGGCATTTTGAGCATTGGGTAGCGGGATTAACTGCCCAATTCGATGCCCACGTCACAGATTCCATTCCTGAAACTCTCATTTGCAATCCTCTCCCTGGGATGCTATGATAAACACTAGAAGCATGACCGGGAAATTCACCAGAAATACAATATAAAAATTCAATACAAAGTTTAACAGGAAATTCAATACAAAATTCAACAGGGAGACAAAGAAATGGAATACTGGGATATTTATGATAGAGATAAGAAACCGACGGGCCGCACAATGAAACGCAACGACTGGTGCCTGAAGGACGGGGAGTACCATCTGACAGTACTTGGGGTGGTGGCGCGTCCGGATCACAAATTTCTGATCACGAAACGAGTCATGACGAAAGCATGGGCACCGGGATGCTGGGAGGTTTCCGGTGGGGCCGCGCAGGCTGGTGAGGAGTCACGCGAGGCTGTTCTTCGCGAAGTAAAAGAAGAGACCGGCCTTGATGCACGGGATGCCGACGGCGGTTATTTGTTTACTTACAAACGTGAAAATCCGGGCGAGGGAGATAACTATTTCGTCGATGTATATCGCTTTATCATGGACGTTAAAGACGAAGATCTGCACCTGCAGGAAGCAGAGACAGATGGCTATATGTTTGCAACTCTGGAGGAGATCAAAGCTTTTGCAGCAGAGGATAAATTCCTTCATTATGACAGTATCAAACAGGCATTTGAATTCTGATAAAGCTGTCACATAAAGCACTGCAAAAGGCAATACAAATAAATGAAATCTATTCGATATCCTTCAGCACAAAACTGTTCTTATGGTAATCCAGAAGCCCTTCTTTTTTCATTTTACCGAGTTCTTTTGACAGGGCGCTGCGATCCAGACTGAGGTAATCTGCAAGCTGTTGGCGGTTCAGCGGAATGTCGATGTAACGGCTTTTCTGCAGTCCTGCCTGATAGGAAAGATAGGAGAGCAGACGATCGCGGATCTTCTTGGAAGAGGTGTGCAGGATGCGGCGTGAGAGCAGCAGGTTTTTGCGTGCGCTGATTATCGTCATATTGTGGATCAGATGCGAATATTCACCTTTTCCGGAGGCGGAAAGCCTGAAAAGCTCAGGTACATTCAGAAAGAGGATTTCTGCTTCTTCCATTGCGATGACATCGACCATCATCGGTTCACCGGGAACACAGGCATAAGCTTCTGCAAACACTTCCCCGGTGTGTGCAAGACTGATGATATTTTTGTTGCCCCACAGGTCGTTGTTTTCAATCTGGACAGTACCGTATAATACGATTCCTACGTCAGTGACAGGAGTTCCGGCAAGATAAACCGGGGCTCCTTTTTTATATTTTTTTGTAAAAGTTTTTAGCCCGTGCAGAAGCTTTTCTGTCTCGGCGAGGGAACACCCCTGAAAAAGTGATGTGTGGGAAATCAGTTCATAATCCATAACAATTCTCCGTTTTTGCTCAGTTCGTGGTTATAACCATATATTTTTTCTTATTAGTTTAGTATTCTTTGTGTGCAAGGTCAAGGCATCAAAAGAAAAAGAGTAAGAAGAAACCAATAAAAATAAATAACAAAAACAGGAGGATATCTTATGATCAGAAGAATTATTCATATAGACGAAGAAAAATGCAACGGGTGTGGTGCGTGTGCGGCTGCCTGCCACGAGAGTGCAATCGGAATGGTTGACGGCAAGGCGAAGCTTCTGCGTGATGATTATTGCGACGGACTTGGTGACTGTCTGCCAGCCTGTCCGACCGGTGCGATCACATTTGTAGAGAGAGAAGCAGCAGCTTATGATGAAGAAGCGGTACTTGCAAATCAGCGAAAAAAAGCAGAAGAGAATAAATCAGCACATCATATGAGCGGTGGATGTCCGGGAAGCCGTATGCGTCAGATGAAGCGTGAGACAACAGCTCCGACTGAAAATAAAATGGAATCTCAGCTGCAGCAGTGGCCAGTGCAGATTAAGCTTGTGCCGACGCAGGCACCGTATTTTGAGGGTGCGAAGCTTCTGATCGCGGCAGACTGTACTGCCTATGCCTACGCAAATTTTCATCAGGATTTTATCAGAGGGAAAGTTGTTTTAGTGGGCTGTCCGAAACTGGACAGTGTAGACTACAGTGAAAAACTGGAGGAGATTATCCGAAGCAATAATATCAGCAGTGTGACGGTTGTTCGCATGGAAGTTCCGTGTTGCGGCGGCCTGGAAATAGCAGCAAAAAAAGCTCTCCAGAACAGCGGAAAATTCATTCCGTGGCAGGTTGTTACAATCTCCGTTGACGGAAAAATTCTGGACTGAAACAACAGTAACAAACAACGTTACCTGCTAAAATAATAAGCAATAAGCATTGCCAATTTTGACAGAATCCCTTATAATGTGACATAGGAAATGACATTTTTAATGGAGGGATTCCGATGGGAAAGACCGTGACGATCTGTTTTACCAATAACAAAGGAGGCAGTGGTAAATCTACTACCTGTTCGAACCTCGGTGCGGCGATGGCGCGTGCCGGTAAAAAAGTACTTCTGGTGGATGGAGATATGCAGTTGAATCTGTCGCTGGCATTCTTTCCGGAGGACTGGGTACTTGAACATGCACAGGGAGAAAATAATCTCTATTATGCAATTGGGAAACAGGCGGATCTGACAGATTATATTGTGCATACACCGTACGAAAATCTGGATCTGGTTCCATCTTCCACATTGATGAGTTCAATCGAATATGAGCTTTTTACAAAGTGGCAGAGAGAATTTATCCTGCGAAAATGTTTGCAGAGGATCAAGGATTCTGAGGTCTATGACTACATTTTGATTGATGCACCGCCGACACTTGGCGGCTGGGTAATGAATATCCTGTGTGCATCAGATAAAGTGATCATACCCGTGGAGGCAAGCCCGTGGGGAATGTTTGGTCTGGCAAATATGTTTGAATTTCTGAATGAAGTAAAGCAGATTTCACCGGAACTTGAGGTTGCCGGAATTGCCGTTACGAAGGTTGATACCCGCAAGAATTACTTCAAACAGACCATGGAAACTTTGCATCAGCTGGAGAGTATTTATGTATTTGAACATGTGATCCGTGTAGACAGCTCAGTAGAATGGTCACAGGACAATAGTGTTCCGGTAGTAGAATATAAGAAATCCAGCAGAAGCGCAAAAGAATATACAGAATTGGCAGAGGAGGTCATGAATCGTGTCAGTAGGTAAAGACAGCATCATGCGTGCAGCAAATGCAGATGCAAAAACAACAGAAGTAAAAGCAGAAGCAAAGCCGGCAGAAGAAGTAAAAGCTCCGGCAAAAGCAGAGGTAGCGAAAGCACCGGCAGCAAAGAAAGCTCCTGCAAAGAGAACCGCAGCCAAAAAGACAACAACTGCGAAAAAAACAACAACCACAAAGAAGACAACGACAAGAAAGAAAACTGTGAAGACATCCGTTCTCACACCACAGAATTCTGAAGAACTTCAGGCAGCTTTTGTAAAAAATGCAGAGCCGGAAACTGTTGCAGGACCGGTTCATATCAATGAAGATCTTCCTGTATATCTTCTGTAATAAGAGAAGATTTTGACTCCAGGTCTTCTGAATTAGAAATCAAAGAAAACAAAAATCTGGTCGTGCAGAGAGTCTTCTAAGATCTCCACAGACCAGATTTTTTATGCCAAAGTATGCAATAGAAGTTGCCAGTGGCAAGTTCACTGTATTGAAATATTTTATATCAGATTTATTCAGCAGATGCAGAGACAGCCTGTACAGCTTCATTTTCTCTGAAAATATGTCTGAAAATAAAGCGTACGATCGGACCTGCATAGATCAGCTGCCAGAAGAATGCCATTGGGAAATTCATTGCGGTTGTCTGAAGCCATACAGCGACGAACTGGCTGCCGGCATTTTTAAACAGGATTGTTGCGGCAAGGCTCATAAGCGGACACATAAAAGCAACAGATGCCACGGAGATTGCAAGAATCTTGCTGAACGGATGGCTGTTTCTGAAATCAGTCATACGGGCAGCGAACATGAAAGCAAGCTTGGATACAATGAAGAAATCAAGGATGAAAGCAATCGGCCCCATGATCACAAGTTCATGGAATGCGGAGAGAAAAACTTCGTTTGACATACCGCCGATGTTGAGAGAGATGTTGTAACAGATCATCGCATAAACCATAAAAAATACCATAATGATCGTAAAAATAACTTCCTGAAATTTGTTTTTAGGCATAAAAAAACCTCCTTAAAATGATTAAATTGATACACTACTGTTTATAGTAAGTTACGTGAGCATGTGTTGTTCGTTAATCATTCACGGAGAATGTGCGTTTCCAATTAGACCATATTCAATTTTGCGTGGATTATATTAACACACAGAAAAAAAGATGTCAATTATAAATTTTGCAGTAAATAAAAACCAAAATACAAACCGGTCAGACCAAAATGGACAATTTTGTCAGAAAAGACAAAAAATTCTGCCCACAAATTCTGCCACATATTGTTTTATCTGTCGGAAATGTTATATACTGCAAACAGTTAAATGATCCGGCGAGTATGAAAACGAAAAACAGAAATACCCTGATGAGCACTGAGCATTTCAGTATTCATCAGGGTATTTTTTTGTATTTATCGGATCAAATGTAAATGACAGAAAATCAATCTGTGTCAGTCATTTTTTTCAGATGTTCAATGATTTGCTGAAGCATTGAGATGCTTTCTTCTATGCTATAAAAACAGTTTTCTTCCATATTTTCCAGATAGTCACGGAAAATTTCCACCAGTTTGGTTTCATTGATATTCAGTACAAGAATTTCTCCGACATTGTTTTTGAAGATCATCGTTCCGAAGTTTCCGCGGATGCAGAAATGAAGATTGGCAGGAAGATGATTCAGTGGTTTTTGAAGAAAACGGTAAGCACCGGATTCACAGCATTTGCAGACTTCATTCAAGACATGGATTCTCTGGGCAATGGTCAGTGGGTGATAAAAAATCTCAGGAATTTCATCCGTACGTCCGGTTCGTACAAAATGCAAAAGCCCTTCGTAGGTAGAATAAATAAAAAACTGCTGATTCTGTATTTTGTACATGTTCATCTGAAAAGCCTGTTCAGCCAGCGGAAGGATCGATGTTGCCTGCGGAATTTCATAATTAAAGATAGCACGGAGCAGATCACCGGTAAAAAACGGTGTCAGGCAGGTTTCCGGCTGAATGCCGATCAGATCGTTTTCGGTAAATGCAGAGTTAAACATAGAACCAATCACCACAGCATGATTTTCCGGGGTAAGAGCCGCCGGAGTAAAAAACAGTGCACACTGATCCTGGTAGGAAGTATATATGCCATGAAGCATCCGGACAACTTCGGCAGAGCGGAAAAAGATTCCGGTCTGATAGTCGGAACTGCACAGCAGCGCAGCATCCGAAGTCAGGATCATACATGGATAAAGATTGAAACTGTGGTAATGTGCTTCGATCTTGTCGTAATAATAGTACAGCGAGTAGTCATGCCCTGCCATATAAAGCGGGAATACGCTGTGCAGATATTTCAGGTTGGTGAGCTGATGATCATCTGTAAAGGTTGTCTCGGTTCCAACGCATACAATCTGGCTGATCTTCAGCGAATCGGAAGGATTCAGGCTTGCAAGAAGATTAAACAGGAATTTGTAGTCCGGCTGCAAAAAGAGACTGATCTCACCGGAATCACGGTCTGCTTCCGAAAGGATCATCTGGTGGACATAATAGTTTATATGTTGCTGAGAAGTCAGTGAAATACAGTCGGACCGGTTTTCTGCATAAGTAACATCCGGAGTAAAAGAACAGCCGCAGAATTCTGAAGAAGGCTGATCCGGAAAATTGCAGATAAAACTTTCCACACTTTTTCTTTTATAATACGCATCTGCGCCGATTCTGGCGACATCCCAGCTTTCTTTTAATTTTTGCCATTCCATCGGAGAGAGATGCATAAACTGCGCCATTTTTTTTATGATTTCATCAGACGGAGGGTTACGCTTTCCACTGATAAATTTGTACATAGTTGAACGGTCTGTATCACAGTATTTTGCCATGGAATAGACCTTGATTTTTTTGTCATCGATAAATTGACTGAGTGTGTCGGAAAAAGCAGACATATAAGAAAACTCCTCATAGATTATTCGTTGATATAAGCATAGCATGAGATGCCCGAAAAGTCCTGTATTTATTGAAAAACAGTGGAAAAAATTTCTGAAAAAATCCGGAAAGACCGAAGAATGAATGTCGAACTTTATATGAAAAACACGAATAATATATGCAAAAATGACGCTGTAGGCTGCAATTCTGGAAGTTGTATACTCAATTACGCGCTGATAAACTATAGGTGTCACAGAAAACGGGGTAATGCTGAAATAGAAAGACATAAAAACTGTGACAAATATGAAAAAGGAGGAAGGGAGAAAAACGGAATGTTAAAAGGAATAAGAAAGATAATGACATTCCTGTTGACGTTGGCTGTAGTCTTATCCTTCATCTGCCAGACAGATCCGCAGATTTTTGCACAGAGTCCGGATGTTACTGACGATGAAGCAGAGGTGGCTGTTCAATCTGATGAGACGGCACTCCCTGAAGATGAACAGACGGCAGAAGAGGGGCCGCAGGAGTCGGAACAAGCGGCACAGGAAGAAGTTACGAAAGAAGAAACACAGGAAAAAACTCAGGAGGCTGAGGCGATGCAGGCGAAGAATCCCGGGGCGGATGAAGCAGGTTCAGTCAGCGTACAGACAATCCTTATTGATCCGGAAACACACTTTACGGTAACCTGCCGTTTTTACAGAACAGAAGATAAGTCAGAAGATCCGATTAATACCCAGATTCTTTCTGAAAATGAAATTCCGGTAAAACCGCAGACACCGGCGGCATCCGGTGAAAATGCAGATAAGAAAAAATTCCTGGGGTGGTTCCGGGAAGACGGAACGGAATTTACAGCAGAGGATTTTTTGAAAACAGGTGCACAGATTGCCGGAAAACAGGACGGTAATCTCACAGAAAATGTGGAACTCGATCTTTTTGCAAAGTTCAGTAATGTACATTATGTCTATTACAAAACAGATAATGGAGAGCATGGAAGAATCCTTCATACTGAAGCATTGGCAGATGGTGAAAAAATTATACCTGTTTCAGAAAATTATGGATACAAAGCAGAGGTGGGATATGTATTTGTCGGCTGGTCCGGGAACGCAGAGTCCAATCAACCGGACAGTGAATATACGATCAGCAGCGCAGATGGTGATTTTATCCTTTATCCGGTAGTAAAAAAAGCAAGCTGGATACGCTTTGTATCAAATGGTGGAACGGCAGTAGATCCGCAGCTGGTTTCCTATGGTGAGAACTCACAGAAGCCTTCTGATCCTGTGAAAGCCGGATATATATTTGTCGGATGGTTCACCGATGAGGATTGCAGTCAGGCATACACATTTGGACAGACGGTAGAAACAGATCTTATTTTGTATGCGAAATGGAGAGAAGGAACTGCCGGCTACAAGGTTGTGTATTGGAAAGAAACGTTGACGACAGGTGTATATGATTATGTCAGTCAGGAGTCGGCAAGCGGTGCGACCGGAAGTACTGTGAAAGCAGATACTTATGGAAATGCCACAAGGTATTCCTGCTTTCATTATGATTCAAAGGCATCGAAAGATGTGACGATCGCAGGTGACGGATCTACGGTACTGAATGTACGGTATGCGAGAAATTCTTATGTTTTTAAATTCCATCTGAATGACGGAAATGGAAGTATTCAGATCGGAGGAAAGACATATACAGGAAGTAATTATTCGTTTACCGCAAAATACGGTGAAGCGATCGCAGACAGATGGCCGGCCGGAAATGAGGTACAGTACAATAACAGTGGTTGGGGATGGAACTGGTATTTTAATGGATGGAAAGGCGGAAAAAACACAGAAATACTTAAAACATCAAAGCGACAGACAGTTACAGAGGACTTAATAAGGACAGATAAAGACAATGAAATACAGAATTATACAGCAGACTGGCAATCGAATCTGTATAAATTGGATGTACGTTATTGGGGACAGAACGTAGACAATGATGAATATACAGAATTAACAGATTACAGCCAGTTTGTATATGCGGCAGGATCTTTTAATCCCAAAAATATTACGGGATATGATTATGAGAAGCAGGAAGTGACCGATGGTGGACGGGAAAATGCAGACCAAACGTATAATTTTTATTACACACGCAAAACATATGACCTCCAATTTTACAATGTAAGCCAGAAACCGGTAAAAACAGTTCAATCTATTCGTTTCGAGAAGGATATTTCCGATCAGAATTGGACACCGCAGCCGCCGGATTCACTTCCGGAATATATGACGGAATTTGCAGGATGGTATACAACTCCGGGATGTGAAGAGGGTTCTGAATTTTCTTTTGATAATGCAAAAATGCCGGCATCTAATCTGGCACTTTATGCACAGTGGAGAGCAAAGACGATCACAGTTACGTTTGTGACAGGGGAGAATGCAACACAGATTTCGGAACAACAGTTTGAAGCAAATCATGTGGCACGGAAGCCGGAAGATCCGGAGAGGACACACTACAGGTTTGTCGGATGGACAATGGATGAAGCAGGAACGCAGCCGTTTAACTTTGACCAGATTCTCACGAAAGATCTTACGTTGTATGCGCAGTGGGCAAATGAAGGCAGTTACACACTTACTTATGATGCAAATAACGGAGAAATAAATACTCCGACATTGCTTGATGCCAGACGTTATGCGGGCGGTGCCAAAGCAAAAATGACAGAAATTCCGACAGACTGGGCGGTACCGGAAAACTCGAAAGGATTTCTATGCTGGAATACAGAGGCAGATGGTACTGGTACGGATTATTATCCGGGAAATGAATTTGTGATGCCGGAAGAGGATGTGATCCTTTATGCAAAATGGACACAGAAAAGGAAGACAATACTTACGTATGATTACAACGGCGGCATGGAGAATGGTCAGGAAAAAGCTGCCGATGTTGTCGAAATCGAAAATCCGAACGAGAGATATATAATTGATAACGATTGTGCAGAAGTAACGAAAAGAGGATATTACTTTGCAGGCTGGAGTACTTCTGCGGACGGAAGCGATGGAGTACTTCTGAAAAGCGGCGATGTGATCCGAATTGATACGCATGAAGAAGAAAGCAACGTGCTCTATGCGCAGTGGAAAGAGGAGACACCGGCTCCGATGGGTATCACAGATGAGCCGTTTCCGTTTGCAGTGATGTTACTTGCCGGAATCGGCATGGCGGGATTTCTGCTGAAACCATGGCGGAGAAGTAAATGAAAGCACTTCGTAATTTTCTGATCAGGCTGTTTTTGCTGATCGCGGTGATTGCAATTCTTTTCGGAGTGGTATTTGGGATCACACCTATGGCAAATGCAGATATGCAGCCGGCGGTATGTGCGGGAGATCTGATGCTTTATTACAGACTGGACAAGAATCTGAAAAGTGATGATGTCGTGGTATTCCAAAAAGAAGGTATACAGTACACCGGACGGATCGTAGCAGTCCCCGGAGATGTTGTGGAGATTACGGATGAGTCCGATTTAATGGTCAATGAAAGCGCGGTGACGGAAGAAAATATTTTTTATACGACACCGGCATATGATTCAGAGGTGGAATATCCGCTGACGCTGAAAGAAGATCAGTATTTTATTCTCTGCGACAACAGGGAAGGAGCAAAGGACAGCAGGTCTTTCGGGGCAGTTGATACAAGTGAAATAAAAGGAAAAGTCATTACCATCGTACGCCGTTCGGGTATCTGATGGATGAGTGACGGGGAAGCAAAAAAGATTACAGACAGGATAAGGTGAGAGTATGTGGCGGGATATAAAAGGATATGAAGGACTATATGAGATAAACGAAAATGCAGTTGTCCGCAGGGTGGACGGAACAGGAATTGACGGGAGAAAGGTTTCTACGCATGTGGTTGTGTCTTCACGTACGAAAAAAGGGACACGTTATATTGCACTTTGGAAGGAAGGCGGGCGCAGAACCTATATGCTCCATAAACTTTATGCGACAGCATTTCAGATGTCGGAAAATGAGGCGATACGGAGGCTGTACCGTGGTTTTACCGGAAACGGAGAAGCAATCCACAATGTATGCGGGACGCTACTTGAAAGTCTGAAACTTTACGAAAAAGAACAGGCGGAAGGAATGAATCGGAATGATGAGATCCTGTATATCCGTCAGTTTCTGGAAGAGCTGAAGACAGATATGGAAGAAAAAAACAGGTATCCGGAAGAAGTTCCGCAGAGGATGGCAGAGATGTAGCAGTAAAAAGATTTAAGGAGGAAATAAGTATGATGAGCAAAGCAAAATTTATGAAAAAAATGGCAGCTGTTGTGATGGCCGGTGCGATGATGACAGTAATGGCTGTGCCGGTCATGGCAGCGACCAGTCCGATCGGTGAAGGTGTTGACGGACTTAAGATTTCAAAGACACTCGAAAAATATGCAAACTCTTATATACCGAATACAGCTTTTAGTTTCGAGATTACTCCTGGTGCAGCGGATCCGGATAATAAAGTGGAGTCCGGTCCGGCAGGTGGTGTAACTTTTGGGAATGGATCGACGACAGGAAGTATTGAGTTTTCATCGGCAAAAGGTGACATTGGGAAAAACGAAGAAACGAAGAATGCAGCACTTACGGTCAATGTATCATCGTTCGCTGAACCGGGAATTTACCGTTATGTGATTAAAGAGAGTTCGACAAGTGGATTTGAAGGCATTGTTTATTCAGCAGAAAAAAAGATTCTGGATATCTACAAATATTCAGATGGTTCCTTTGATTATCGATTCTTTGATGAGGCAACCGGAGACAAACTGACGGAAGCAACTTTTACGAACACATATAATCATGCAGAAGGTCAGGTGCAGGATCTGACGGTATCAAAGACGGTAACCGGTAAGCTTGGCAACATGTCAAAAGAATTCGCATTTCATATTGCAATAAACAGCAGCAATGCCGGAGAAGTATATTATGTTACAAAAAATGGTGAAACAGCAATTGAACAGTGGGATGGAAGCAGTGCGGCAATCACGCTGAAATCCGGTGAAAGTGTTACAATTCATGGCCTTTCTGCAAATGATTCCTATACCATTACGGAGGACGAAGCAAATGCTAACGGCTATACAACTACCATTGCAAATGCAGGATCTTCTAAAGATGGTACTGCTGCCGGAAAAATTACGGCAGATACGAACGTCAGCTATACAAATGCAAAAGATGCAACACCTCCGATGGGTATTGTAATGGATATTGCTCCATATGCAATTATGGTAGTGGCAGCATTTGTCCTTGGATTTGCATTCCTTCGTGTCAGACACTACGGAAAAAAATGAAAATAATTGTTTTTGTAGCAAAGACAGGTGACTGGCTGGTCAGCTTTGTGGCGGCAATTCTGGCAACTGTGATGCTTTTGTACGGCGGCTACGCCCTATGGGATACGGCAATGCTGTATCAGGGGGCGTTTGCCTCCGGAAATCTGATGAAATATAAACCGTCTGTGTCGGTGGATGAGGATGATGCAAGTCTGGAAGAACTTCTGGCGATCAATCCGGATGTCCGTGGCTGGCTGACGATAGACGGAACCCATGTGGATTATCCAATCGTACAGGGCGAAGATGATATGGAATATGTAAATAAAGATGTATATGGAGAGTTTTCACTGTCAGGGACCGCTTTTTTGGACAGTGAAAACACATCAGATTTCAGCGACTGTTATAATCTGCTCTTTGGGCATCATATGGCAAATGGTGCCATGTTTGGGGATGTGGCTCGTTTTACTGACAGGACTTATTTTGAAAAGCATCAGACCGGACGACTTTTTTATACGGATGGAAGCAGCGTCAAAATTACTTTGTATGCGTGTCTTCAGACGGATGCCTATGACAGTCTGGTGTACCGGCCGGAAGTCAGGAAGCAGGAAAACATGGCAGAACTCCTTGCATATATCCAAAAAGAAGCTGTGCAGTACCGGGACATCGGAATTACTGAGCAGGATCAGCTGATTGGGCTGTCGACCTGTGCTGAAGCAGAAACAAATGGCCGTGTGATCCTATTTGGGCGGCTTGAAAAAGAAAAGCAGGTGAATCAGACATGATAGAAAAATTAAAAAAGTTATGCAGGCTGATCTGCATTTCGGTGCTGATCGGGATACTGCTCTTTCCGGGTCAGGTGATGGCGGATACAGGAGAAAACAGCTGCCGGGTCACACTTCCGGTCTCGGTTATTTACAGAAATCAGAACAGCGCAGATCGCAGAGTTTTTGAGTATGTGCTCTCTGCAAAGGAAAGTGGTGTACCGATGCCGCAGGAGACAGAACTTCGTGTTACAGTATCAAATGGAGTGGGCAGGGGTTCGTTTGGAATGAGCGAATATACGGAACCAGGAGAATACCATTATGAAATTTCTCAGAAATCCGATTCTGTAAAAAATATAAGATATGATAAGAGTACCTATGAGGTGACGGTATATGTGCTGAATGATGGACAGGGTGGACTTGTATCAGAAGTCTGGGCATCGAAGAATGGGAGTGGAAGTAAAACGGATGCGATTCAGTTCGTGAATACAGGACTGACTGTAACACGGCATGCTACGACACCGGTCACTACCCGGATGCCGGCAGTAAGACCGACTGCAGCGCTGAGAAGAGCAACGACTGTGCAGGGAAGACCGGGAGGCAGTACAACGGCTGTTTCACACAGTGTCAAAACCGTATCCAGTCCCAAGACGGAAGATAATACACCGCTTGAAGTATTTGTCGGAATCCTTGTCCTTTCGGGAGTGATGGCAGCGGCGATACTGGTACTTCGCAAACGGCAGAAAAAGCAGTAAAAGAGAAGAGGGAATTTGCTGTGGTAATGTTCCTGAAAGTAGTATAATACAAAAATACCGGTGGAATCGAATCAACGTTCCACCGGTATCTGTAGTTCTGGTAAATATTCCCTGAACAAAAAAAGTTGGAATGATCATTCATCCCAACCCTCATAAAATCTGATATTGACGGAGATATTCCGGACAATATCTCCATCCTGAAGTTCCAGATCATCCTCATCGGAAACCGGCGGAAGCTGGCAGTCATCTTCATCAAGTTCAAGTGTGATCCAGTTGTAGGCAGCTGCATTAGCCTCTTCGATGGCCTCGTCAAGTGTGTCGCCCTCACCGTAACAGTCTTCAAGATCAGGGAAAAATCCCCGGTAAGTTCCTTTGTCAGTTTTGCGGAAAACCGCAGGATAAATAAATTTCATAGTGGATAAACTCCTTTTTATGATACGACAGTGCCTGTATGACACTGCTTTTTTCTCTTTGCTTATTATATCATATTCTCCGAAGTTTAAAAGAGGGGAATCACAAAGTTGAGAATAAAAGATGTGCAATCTGTCTAACCCTATTGACAATTAAAAAAAATCATGGTATTTTATAGAAAATTCAATTTAATCAGTTAAACCGTTGAAGCGGAGATAAAAGCTGTTATGCGCGCACAGAGAATCCGGGTGGGTGAGAGCCGGATGGAAATGCAGGCTGCTAAATGGACCGCTGAGGGCACAGGGAAAGGTAGTAACTTAGTATTCTGTGACGTAGGGCATACGTAAGTTGCCGGGAATATGTAGGTATTCCGCAAAGCGCACGAGTCATTTCGTGAATCAAGGTGGCACCGCGGGTGAAGTTTATTGCTCGTCCTTGACAGAGGAATCTTTGTCATGGACGGGCTTTTTATGTTACAGGAAATTATTCCGTAATATTCCAATAACGTAAAATGCTCCGCTTTATCAGACACATTCTAAGAAATGCATCAGGAGGAGGTAAAGATACATGTATCCTACACTGGAAAACATCAGAGAGATTGCAGCAAAAGGACAGTACAAAAGAGTTCCGGTCTGCCGGGAAGTGTATGCAGACAGATACACACCGGTAGAAGTTATGAGAACTTTAAGGAAGGCAAGCAGACATTGTTATCTGCTGGAAAGTGCCAGCCAGACAGAAGTGTGGGGACGCTATTCTTTCCTCGGATACGAACCGGTGATGGAAATTACCTGTACAGACGGATACATGAAGATCCGTCATACAGAAGTGGGCAATGATGAGGTGGTTACGAAACAGGTTGCACATCCGGGAGACACTTTAAGAGAGATTTTGAAAGAATATAAAAGCCCGGTGATGGAAGAAATGCCTCCGTTTACCGGTGGGCTGGTAGGATATTTTTCTTACGATTATATCAAATACAGCGAGCCGAAATTAAAGCTGGGAGAGCATGAAGATCCGGATTTCAGGGACATGGATCTGATGTTATTTGATCAGGTAATTGCGTTTGATCATTATCGCCAGAAGGTACTTCTGATTACAGGAGTGATGCTTGATGACCTTGAAAAGTCTTATCAGAAAGCAGAAAAAAAGCTTCAGGAAATGGCAGATCTGATACGCGATGGAGAGAAAGAGGAGTTTCCTTCATTGAAGCTGGCATCTGAGATCAAACCACAGTTTCCAAAAGAAAAATATTGCGATATGGTTGAAAAAGCAAAGCATTATATCCATGAAGGCGATATTTTTCAGGTTGTGCTTTCCAATCCGATGAGGGCGAAAGCAGAGGGAAGCTTATTTGATACTTACAGAGTTTTAAGAGCGACAAACCCGTCACCGTATATGTTCTATTTTTCCAGTGATGATATCGAACTTGCAGGTGCATCACCGGAGACACTGGTAAAGCTTGAAGACAAAAAACTGACAACATTTCCTCTTGCCGGAACAAGACCGAGGGGTAAGACAAGAGAAGAAGATCAGGAACTGGAAGCCGGACTTTTAAAAGATGAAAAGGAACTTGCAGAGCATAATATGCTGGTCGATCTTGGGCGAAATGATATAGGAAGGATCAGTAAGATCGGAACGGTTGAAGTAGAAAAATATATGACTGTGGAACATTTTTCACAGGTTATGCACATCGGTTCTACGGTTGCAGGTGAACTCAGAGAGGACAAAGATGCAATAGATGCCGTTGATTCCATTCTTCCGGCAGGAACACTTTCCGGAGCGCCGAAGTTCCGTGCATGCCAGATCATCGAAGAACTGGAGCAGAGTAAACGAGGCATCTATGGAGGAGCTATCGGTTATCTGGATTTTGCCGGAAACCTTGATACCTGCATTGCAATACGACTGGTATACAAGAAAAAAGGTGAGATCTGTATCCGGTCCGGAGCCGGAATTGTGTCGGACAGTGTTCCGGAAAAAGAATTCGAGGAATGCTGCAACAAGGCGAGAGCGGTTGTACTGGCAATCGAGAAAGCACAGGAGGGACTGGAATGATCGTACTGATTGATAATTATGACAGCTTTTCTTACAACGTATATCAGCTGATCGGTTCCGTAGCGCCGGATATAAAAGTTGTACGAAATGATGAATACAGCGTAAAAGAAATCGAAGAAATGAAGCCGGAAGCACTGATTCTCTCACCGGGACCGGGCAGACCGGCAGATGCAGGAATCTGCATTGAGGCAATTCGATACTTTGTCGGAAAACTTCCAATTCTTGGTATCTGCCTCGGACATCAGGCAATCTGTGAAGCTTTCGGTGGGGAAGTCTCCTATGCAAAGGAACTGATGCATGGAAAGAAAAAGACCATTTATACGGTTGGAAAGAGTCCTCTTTTTGAAGGACTCGGGGACAGCTTTCAGGCAGCAAGATACCATTCACTGGCAGCAGTAAGAGAAAAATTACCAGATGTCTTAAGGGTTACTGCCGAGGCGGAAGACGGTGAAATCATGGCTGTCGAACATACAGAATATCCGATTTTCGGAGTACAGTTTCATCCGGAATCTGTCATGACACCGGATGGAAAAGTGATGGTGGAAAACTTTATGAATACCAGGGTGAAAAATTCTAAATGCTGACCATGCTTGCATGGAGAAGCATTTGAATTTAGAACCCGCCAAACATGAGAAAGTAGTGATTTACAAAGTAAATCTACGGATTTCGAATGTTTGCAGAATTGTGAGAGTTGCAGAGCAACGAAACAATTCGTAAGTATTCATAGTTATAGGAATTTGGTATAAAAAAATAATCAGGAGGAAATTAAAATGATTAGAGAAGCAATCGTAAAACTTTCAAAAAAAGAAGATCTGACATATCAGGAAGCAGAAACAGTTATGGATGAAATCATGAGCGGACAGGCGACAGCGGTACAGATGTCTTCCTATTTGACGGCACTTTCCATGAAAGGCGAGACGATTGATGAGATCACTGCATCTGCAGCAGGAATGCGTGCACACTGTATTAAATTACTGCATGATCTGGATGTACTTGAAATCGTCGGAACAGGTGGTGACGGGGCCAATTCTTTCAATATTTCCACTACTTCTTCACTGGTTATTGCAGCTGGCGGAGTGCCGGTTGCCAAACATGGAAACCGTGCAGCATCCTCAAAAAGCGGTGCTGCCGATGTACTTGAAGCACTTGGTGTAAATATTACGATTCCACCGGAAAAGAGTGCAGAACTCCTCAAAAAAATCAATATCTGTTTTCTGTTTGCACAGAATTATCATATCGCAATGAAGTATGTGGCACCGATCCGTAAAGAACTTGGAATCCGTACAGTATTTAATATTCTCGGACCTTTAAGCAATCCTGCGGGCGCAAATATGGAACTGATGGGAGTATTTGATCAGGCACTTGTAGAGCCGCTGGCACGGGTAATGGCGAAACTTGGCGTGACAAAAGGAATGGTTGTATTCGGACAGGATAAGCTGGATGAGATTTCAATGAGCGCACCTACGTCTGTTTGTGAAATCAAGGATGGCTGGTTCCAGTCTTATGAGATCACGCCGGAGCAGTTCGGTTACGAAAGATGTTCCAAAGATGATCTTGCAGGTGGTACTCCGGCAGAAAATGCTGAGATCACAAAGGCAATTTTAAGAGGAGAAGAGAAAGGACCGAAGCGTCAGGCAGTATGCTTAAATGCGGGTGCAGCACTCTATATTGCAGGCAAAGCGGAGACAATGGAAGTCGGTGTCCGTATGGCAGAAGAACTGATTGACAATGGCGCGGCACTGAAAAAACTGGATGAATTTATCGTCTGCTCGAATGAGTAGGTGCTATAATAGAAAAGTCAGAGTATTGTTCCGAATGAAGGAATTGGATATCTGAACTTTATAAGAAAAGGAAATTTATTATTATGAATATATTGAATGAGATTGCCGAAAAGACGAGAGAGCGTATCGAAAGAGATAAAAAAGAAATGCCCCGTGAAGATCTGATAAACGAGATCCGACAGAAAAAAGTCCAGATGCTTCTGAATCCGTTGATCCAGTCTGAAACGGCAAAAACACCACACAGTTTCTACCAGGCACTGAAAAAACCGGGAATGTCTTATATCTGTGAGGTCAAAAAAGCCTCCCCGTCAAAGGGACTGATCGCACCGGACTTTCCGTATCTGGAGATTGCGAAAGAATATAAAGCAGCCGGAGCAGCGGCTATTTCCTGCCTGACAGAGCCTTTTTATTTTCAGGGTTCAGATCAGTATCTGTGGGAAATTGCATCGGAAGTAGACATTCCGGTCCTTCGAAAAGACTTCGTAATCGATGATTATATGATTTTGCAGGCAGCCGCATATGGAGCCGCAGCCGTACTTCTGATCTGTGCGCTTCTGGATGATAAACAGCTTCGGGAATATCGAGAAATGGCAGAAGACCTTGGTATGGATGCGCTGGTAGAAGCACATGACGAGGAAGAAGTAGAGCGTGCAATAAAGAGTGGTGCAAGGATCATCGGTGTTAATAACCGTGATCTTAAGACGTTCGAAGTGGACATGCAAAACAGCATACGGCTTCGCAAATTTGCACCGGACAATGTGATTTTTGTATCTGAAAGCGGTATCCGAACATCAGAAGATATCAAAAAATTACATGAAAATCAGATCGAAGCTGTGCTGATCGGAGAGACACTTATGCGCAGTCCAGATAAAAAAGCAGCACTGGAGGAACTGAACGGAGCACCTTTAGAAGAAGCATAAGTACATAGAGATACAGGAAATGAAAACAGAAAATTTCAGCAAAACAAAGATTAAAATATGTGGTTTAAGACGCAGGGAAGATATCCTTGCAGTCAATGAAGCGAATCCTGATTATTGTGGATTTATCGTTGAATTTCCCAAAAGCTTCCGTAGTGTGGCAGCAGATGAGGTAAGAGAACTGGTGAAGAATCTTTCACCGGAAATTCAGCCGGTCGGGGTGTTTGTCAATGCGTCAATGGAGCTTGTAAGGTCACTTTTAGATGATGGAACACTTGCCATGGCACAGCTTCACGGACAGGAGAATGAGTCTTATATTGTAGAATTAAAAGCACATACAGATAAGCCGGTCATCAAAGCTTTTTCCATAAAAACAGCCGATGATATGGAGAATGCATTGCAGAGTCCGGCAGATTATATCCTGCTTGATCAGGGCAGCGGTGGAACCGGCAAGACATTTGACTGGTCTTTGATTCCAAAGATTGAACGTCCATTTTTCCTTGCAGGAGGAATCGGGGAAGAGAATCTGGAGCAGGCGATCCGGGAGATTCACCCGTTTGCGGTGGACTTGAGCAGCAGTGTGGAGACAGAAAAGTGGAAAGATCCGGAAAAGATCCGAAGAGTTGTGGATATTGTAAGAAAAGCAGTACAGGATTAGAGAAGAGAGTGTAGAGAAACAAGAATATTTTGAAGGAAAACATAGAGGAGGAAATCAGGCAAATGTCTAAAGGAAGATTTGGAATACATGGAGGGCAGTACATTCCGGAGACACTGATGAATGCAGTGCTGGAACTGGAAAAGGCCTATAATCACTATAAAGATGATCCGGAATTTAACCGTGAGCTGACAGACTTACTCAACAATTACGCAGGACGTCCGTCTCGTTTATATTATGCCGCACATATGACGGAAGACCTTGGCGGGGCCAAAGTTTATCTGAAACGTGAGGACTTAAATCATACTGGAGCACACAAGATTAACAACGTTCTCGGACAGGTTTTACTTGCAAAAAAAATGGGAAAAACACGTGTCATTGCAGAGACAGGTGCCGGTCAGCATGGTGTTGCAACAGCAACGGCAGCTGCTCTTATGGGCATGGAATGTGAAGTTTTTATGGGTAAAGAAGACACGGAACGTCAGGCATTAAACGTATACAGAATGCGCCTTCTGGGAGCAAAAGTACATGCCGTTACATCAGGAACTGCGACCTTAAAAGATGCTGTTTCTGAGACAATGAGAGAGTGGACAAACCGTATTTCCGACACACATTATGTACTCGGCTCTGTCATGGGTCCGCATCCGTTCCCGACGATCGTACGTGATTTTCAGGCTGTTATTTCTAAAGAAATAAAAGAACAGATCCTCGAAAAAGAAGGAAAACTTCCAGATGCCGTACTTGCCTGTGTAGGTGGCGGTTCCAATGCAATCGGTACATTTTATAACTTTATCGAGGATGAAGGTGTGCGTCTGATTGGCTGTGAAGCTGCTGGTCGTGGTGTAAATACAGCAGAGACTGCAGCAACGATTGCAACCGGAAAACTTGGTATTTTCCATGGAATGAAGTCTTATTTCTGCCAGGATGAATATGGTCAGATTGCACCGGTTTATTCAATTTCAGCAGGGTTGGACTATCCGGGTGTCGGACCGGAACATGCACATCTTTATGATATCGGACGTGCAGAATATGTGCCGGTAACAGATGATGAAGCGGTAGATGCATTTGAATATCTGTCAAGAACAGAGGGCATCATTCCTGCAATCGAAAGTGCTCACGCTGTGGCTTATGCAAGAAAAATTGTACCACAGATGCGCAAAGATCAAATCGTAGTTATTACAATTTCAGGACGTGGAGATAAGGACTGTGCGGCAATCGCACGTTACAGAGGGGAGGATATCCATGAATAAGAGAATTACAGAAGCATTTGCAAAAGGAAAAGCATTTATCCCGTTTGTTACCTGTGGGGATCCATCTCTTGATGTTACTGAAAAAATCGTTTATGCAATGGAAGAAGCCGGTGCAGATTTGATCGAACTTGGCATTCCTTTTTCTGATCCGACAGCAGAGGGACCGGTAATTCAGAGGGCGAACTTACGTGCTTTATCTGGTGGGGTTACGACTGATAAAGTATTTGATATGGTTGCAAAAATCCGTAAAAATACATCGATTCCGATGGTATTTATGACGTATGCGAATGTTGTTTTTTCTTACGGTGTAGAGCGTTTTTGCAGGAAAGCAGCGGAAGTGGGAATGGACGGGATGATTCTTCCGGATGTGCCGTTTGAGGAAAACGAGGAGTTTGCATTGGTAGCGGAGAAGTATGGACTGGATCTGATTTCTCTGATCGCACCGACCTCCCATGAGCGTATTTCTATGATCGCAAAAGAGGCAGAAGGTTTTGTTTACTGTGTGTCTTCTCTTGGTGTTACTGGTATGAGAAGCCAGATCACGACAGATATCGGGGCGATGGTTCAGCTTGTAAAAGCGCAGAAGGATATTCCGTGTGCGGTCGGTTTTGGAATTTCCACACCGGAGCAGGCAAAGAAGATGGCAGCCCAGGCGGATGGCGTGATTGTAGGATCAGCTATTGTGAAGCTGTGTGAAACCTATGGGGAAGATTGCGTGCCATATGTCGGAGAGTATGTGAAGAGCATGAAGGATGCAATAAGATAGATAAAGGATTCCCGGTGAGAGGGATTGATATTACAAATTCCAGTGGAGCGGCTCACCTGTGAGGTATCCTCTGAACGTGGTTCAATTCAAAAATTCTAAAGTATCAGGAAGTACAGAACTTTGCTAGAAGCGATACAGAAAAGTGCTGAACTCGCATCAAAGATGCTCAGACAGCAGCATTTTCTGTATCAAAGCAAAAACCTGTACATTCCGATACTTGGACGAATTTTTTCAAGCGAACCAGATTCAGAGGATACTCACGGGCGAGCTCCCTGCCGCCGGAGTTTTTTGCTGTCCCGGTGCACCGGACTTTATTTGAGAAAGTGTGGTGACCAGTTGGTTTTCCCTCGCTTGTAAATAGAATATCTTCATGCTATGATAGGAAATAGATGAAAATAGTTACAGGGGTTGTATAAATACTATTGAAAATGAGTCAGGAGAGGGGTATGGCATGGAATTCCAGCATGAACTGGTGATCCCGGATGAGGGGCTGCCATTTAAATTCTTTTTGTTTGAGGGAAGTCAGGGTAATTATGTACGGGAAAAGCACTGGCACACATCCGTCGAGATTTTTGCGGTAATGGAAGGTTCGCTGACATTTTACCTGAATGACGAGAAGCATCCGCTTAAGGCGGGAGAGCTGATGATCATTAATTCAAATGAAGTGCATTCAATTGATTCACCGGAGGAAAACCATACGGCAGTTTTGCAGATTCCGCTGAAACAGTTTGAAGATTATTTTACGGCACACCGTTTTATCCGTTTTGCGGGAAGCATACCGGAAATGGACGGGAAGCTTTCAAAACTTGTGCGTGAAATGTATAAACTTTACGGTAAACGCGGAACCGGGTATGAGTTTAAAATCCGTTCTTTTTATTATGATGTATTGTATCTTCTGGTCAATTATTATCGTCTTGATGAGGCAGGGGAGCAGGAAGTACGTCACAGCCGACGTCTGGATGCGCTTGCAAGAATCACTTCCTATATGAGAGAACATTATCAGGAAGAGTTGAAACTGGCTGAAGTTGCGAATATGTTTGGCTATTCGGATGCATATTTATCCAGAATGTTTCAGAAATATGCAAATGTCAATTTTAAGACATACCTGCAGGATATTCGCATGACCTACGCGTACAGAGAATTATTGAATACAGACAAGACGATCAGCCAGATCGCACTGGACAACGGATTCAGCAGCAGCCGCGCATTTACAAGGGAATTTCAGAAGCGTTACGGCCTTTTGCCGAGTGAACTCGGAAAAGCAGATAAAGAATAAAAAAAGATGGAAACAGGCGCTCTCACAGGCGCTTGTTTTTTTGAAATTTTTACAAATGTTTTGACAACTAAAAAAATACAAGGTCAAAAAAGTGCACTAAATAGGACAAAAAATCTGGCGAAATTGAAAGCAGCTCATGCTATACTGAATTCAGCAAAAAAATAAAGGAGGTAACTTCAGGTGAGGATTCAGAATGTAGCAGATGACGCGTTCCGTAGATATGGTAAAGTACTGGAGGGGTATGACTTTACGGAACTTTTGAAGGAAATGAAACACACGCCGGTTCCGGAGGATGTGACTTATGTTCCTTCCGTAGAAGAAATGGAAGCATTGCCGGTTGCAAAAGAACTGCAGAACAAGGGATATGGCGGTCTGCCGATCGAAATCGGATATTGCAACGGACATAACAAGAAATTAAACGGTCTGGAATACCACCGCAGCTCCGAGATCAACGTTGCAGTGACAGACCTTGTACTGCTGATCGGACATCAGCAGGATGTGGAGAAAGATTTTACATATGACACATCAAAAGTAGAAGCTTTCCTTGTTCCGGCAGGAACTGCAATCGAAGTATATGCAACTACACTGCATTATGCACCGTGCCATGTAAATGAAAGCGGTTTCCAGTGCGTCGTTGTCCTTCCGAAAGGAACCAACACAGAACTGACTTTTGAAACAGCTTCCGAAGGAGAAGACAAGCTTCTCACAGCGAAGAACAAATGGCTGATCGGTCATGAAGAAGCAGCTATCGAAGGTGCATTCAACGGACTGAAAGGTGCAAATGTTGGAATCGACTGATCGTATTAAATAACAGAACTTAAAAATATATTCTATATAATATGGAGGAATTTATATCATGAACAATATACCAGTAGTAAAACTTGGAATCATTGCAGTAAGCCGTGACTGTTTCCCGATTCAGCTCTCCGAGAAGAGACGCGCAGCAATCAAAGCAGCTTATAAGGGAGAACTTTATGAATGTCCTGTAACTGTTGAGAACGAAAAAGACATGGAAAAAGCTCTCGAAGACGTAAACAAAGCAGAGTGTAACGCACTGGTTGTTTTCCTTGGAAACTTCGGGCCGGAAACACCGGAGACACTGATCGCAGAAAGATTTGACGGACCGTGCATGTATGTGGCAGCAGCAGAAGGCGACGGCGACATGATCAACGGACGTGGTGATGCTTACTGTGGTATGCTGAACTGCTCCTATAACTTAAAGATGCGTCATCTTGAAGCATACATTCCGGAATATCCGGTTGGAACAGCAGATGACATTGCAAAAATGATCGGTGATTTTGTACCGGTTGCACGTGCTGTCATCGGTGTTCGTAACCTCAAGATTATTACATTCGGACCACGTCCGCAGGATTTCTTTGCATGTAATGCACCGATCAAAGGTCTTTATGAGCTGGGCGTTGAGATTGAAGAAAACTCCGAACTTGATCTTCTCGTTGCTTTCAAAGAGCATGAAAACGATCCTCGTATCCCGGAAGTCTGTGCAGATATGGCAAAAGAAATGGGTGAAGGAAGATATTACGAAGATCTCAATGCAAGAATGGCACAGTTCGAACTCACTCTTCTTGACTGGGCAGAAGCTCATAAAGGTGCAAGAAAATATGTTGCATTTGCTGATAAATGCTGGCCGGCATTCCCGTCACAGTTCGGATTTGAACCTTGCTATGTAAACAGCCGCCTTGCTTCCAGAGGTATTCCGGTATCCTGTGAAGTTGATATCTACGGCGCACTCAGCGAGTACATCGGACTTTGCATTTCCAACGATGCTGTTACTCTGCTTGATATCAACAACTCTGTTCCGAAATATATCTATGACGAAGATATCAAAGGAAAATATGATTACAAACTGACAGATACATTCATGGGCTTCCATTGTGGAAATACTCCTGCATGCAAGATGTGCGAATCCAGAGCCGTTAAATATCAGCTCATCCAGCACAGACTTCTTGAGCCGGCAGGATCTGATCCAGACTTTACAAGAGGAACTCTTGAAGGTGACATCGCTGCTTCTGATATTACATTCTATCGTCTGCAGTGCAACTCCGAAGGTGAACTGGTAGCATACGTTGCAGAAGGAGAAGTCTTAGATGTACCGACAAGATCCTTTGGTGGTATCGGTATTTTCGCTATCAAAGAAATGGGAAGATTCTATCGTCACGTACTGATCGAGGGCAACTATCCGCATCACGGAGCAGTTATGTTCGGACATTATGGAAAACAGTTCTTCGAAGTAGTGAAATTCCTCGGACTGGACGTAAAGAAGATTGGTTACAACCAGCCGGCAGGTGTAAGATATCCGACAGAAAATCCATGGGGTTAATCTACACATTCTGACTATAACAAAATAAAACAATACAGGCATCCCGGGAGTTTTCCTGGGATGTCTTGGCAAAAAGAAAAATAAAGATAAAAAAATCAATAGCAATCGCAAACAGAATATGCATGAGTTTTATACATATGATGGAGTGCACAGTTAGGAGGAGACATGTATTATATCGGCGTTGACCTTGGTACTTCCGCAGTAAAACTTCTTCTGATGGAAGAATCCGGCAAGATCTGTAATATCGTATCAAAAGAATACCCATTGTTTTTCCCGCATCCGGGCTGGTCAGAACAGAATCCGGAAGACTGGTTTACCCAGAGTGTTGAGGGAATGAAAGAACTGACAGAAGGAATTGACCGCTCTCTGGTAGCCGGAATCGGTTTTGGCGGACAGATGCACGGGCTGGTAACACTGGACGAAAATGATCAGGTGATCCGTCCTGCAATTCTCTGGAACGATGGTCGTTCCCAGAAAGAAACAGAATATCTCAACAATGAGATCGGTAAAGATAAATTATCTGCATACACAGCAAACATTGCATTTGCAGGATTTACAGCACCGAAAATCCTCTGGATGAAGAAAAACGAGCCTGATAAATTTGCAAAGATCGCAAAGATTATGCTTCCGAAAGATTATCTTGCATACAGACTTTCCGGATCTTTCTGCACAGATGTTTCTGATGCATCCGGTATGCTTCTTCTTGATGTGAAGAATCGTTGCTGGTCAAAAGAAATGATGGAAATCTGTGATGTAAAAGAAGAACAGCTTCCAAAGCTGTATGAGAGCTGGGAAGTTGTCGGTACACTGAAACCGGAAGTGGCAGAAGAGCTTGGTTTCTCAGCAGACGTTAAAGTTGTGGCAGGTGCCGGTGACAATGCGGCAGCTGCTGTCGGAACAGGAACTGTTGGTGACGGACAGTGTAATATTTCTCTTGGTACTTCCGGAACTATCTTTATTTCCAGTAAAAACTTTGGTGTTGACGAAAACAATGCACTGCATTCTTTCTGCCATGCAGACGGAAGTTATCATCTGATGGGATGTATGCTGAGTGCGGCTTCCTGCAACAAATGGTGGGCAGAAGAAATTCTTCAGACAAAAGATTTCGCAGCGGAGCAGGCACCGATTCAGAAACTTGGTGAAAACAATGTATTCTTCCTTCCGTATCTGATGGGAGAAAGATCTCCGCATAATAATCCGGATGCAAGAGGTGTCTTTTTCGGAATGTCCATGGACAGTACAAGAGCTGATATGACACAGGCTGTTCTGGAAGGTGTGGCATTTGGACTTCGTGATTCTCTGGAAGTTGCAAGAAAACTTGGTATTAAGATTGAGCGTACAAAGATCTGCGGAGGCGGTGCAAAGAGCCCTCTGTGGAAGAAAATCATTGCAAATGTCATGAACCTGAAAGTCGATGTACTGGAAGTAGAAGAAGGTCCATCCATGGGTGGCGCAATGCTTGCAGCCGTTGGATGCGGAGCTTATCCGGATGTTGAGACGATTGGTAAAAAGATGGCACATGTCGTAGATACCGTAGAGCCGGAAGAAGAACTTGTGGCGAAGTACGAGGAACGTTACCAGAAGTTCAAGAAGTTATACCCCGCCTTGAGACCACTCTTCTAGGGGACTGCCCGGCGCCCCGTCAATGGTTTGACAACCTAAGAAAACCCCTGAGGGGGAGCATCTCGGAGTTGCGAAGGCCGGGGACTGCCCGGCTGCCCGTCAATGGTTTGACAACCTAAGAAAACCCCTGAGGGGGAGCATCTCGGAGTTGCGAAGGCCGAAGCTCCCCCTCAGACTCCCCCTTTTTGGCCCCGCTGAAACAAAATAAAAGTTAGAGTTAATCAATAGAATGATAGAGTACCAGAATAACTTTCTCCATACGGAGATCGGGGATTCTGGTACTTTTTGTATGTTTACATACATAGATAACCTGTGAGGAGTAAAAAAGCCCAGGGGTGTGCAGAGGGGACCGGCGAGGTCCCATTTGCATAGAGTGCATAGAGTCTTTGACTCTATGTGAAAAATATACAATATTTATTTTGAACTTTTGATTATTTTGCTAAAAATAAAGAAATGCATTGATAATTTCTTGACGAACTAAAGTCTTTATGATAAAATTGTCTCAACAATTTAAAAGAATCTCTGATGACTGGCGGAGCAGTGGAAATCACCACATGGGAATCAGAGATTTGCAGAGCCGACCGTCTGGGCAGTATTTGAGGAAACCTCGGATACTGCTTTTTTTTACTAAAAAGTGACGCGGTGCCTACAGAAAGGAGACAATTATGGGATTCAAAAGCGACATCGAAATTGCACAGGAGTGCGAAATGCAGCCAATCACAAAGATTGCAGAAAAAGCAGGTATTGATGACAAATATCTGGAGCAGTACGGAAAATACAAAGCAAAAATTGATTACAACCTTCTGAAAGAAAGTGACAAAAAGGATGGTAAACTGATCCTTGTAACTGCAATCAACCCGACACCGGCAGGTGAGGGAAAGACCACAACAACCGTAGGTCTTGCAGATGGTATGCAGAAACTCGGCAAAAACGTAATGGTAGCTCTCCGTGAGCCATCCCTCGGACCGGTATTCGGTGTAAAGGGTGGCGCAGCAGGCGGCGGTTATGCACAGGTAGTTCCGATGGAAGATATCAACCTTCATTTTACAGGTGACTTCCATGCGATCGGTGCAGCCAACAACCTTCTTGCAGCAATGATTGATAACCATATCTTCCAGGGCAATGCACTGAACATTGACCCGAGAAAGATCACATGGAGAAGATGTGTGGATATGAACGACCGTCAGCTCCGTAATGTAGTAGACGGACTTGGCGGAAAGACAAATGGTATGCCTCGTGAAGACGGATATGACATTACTGTTGCATCCGAGATCATGGCAGTCCTTTGCCTTGCAAGTGACATCAAAGACCTGAAAGAAAGACTTTCCAGAATCATCATCGGATACACATATGGTAAAGTTGCAGAGCAGAAACCGGTAACAGCAGGTGACCTTCATGCAGAAGGTGCTATGACTGCACTTCTGAAAGATGCCCTGAAACCGAACCTTGTTCAGACACTGGAACACGTTCCGGCAATCGTACATGGCGGACCATTCGCAAATATCGCACATGGATGTAACTCCGTAACAGCAACAAAGATGGCTCTGAAACTTGCTGATTATGCGATCACAGAGGCGGGATTTGGCGCTGATCTTGGTGCTGAAAAATTCCTCGACATCAAGTGTCGTATGGCAGATCTGCACCCGAGCGCTGTTGTTATCGTAGCAACCGTGCGTGCACTGAAATACAATGGTGGTGTTCCGAAGGCAGACCTCAACAACGAAAATCTGGAAGCACTGGAAAAAGGTATCCCGAACCTTCTGAAACATGTAAGCAACATCAAGAATGTATATAAACTTCCTTGCGTAGTTGCTATCAATGCATTCCCGACAGATACAAAGGCAGAACTTGACCTTGTAGAGTCTAAGTGTAAAGAACTCGGCGTAAACGTAGCACTTTCAGAAGTATGGGCAAAAGGCGGCGAAGGCGGAATCAAACTTGCAGAAGAAGTTCTGCGTCTGGTTGAAGAGCCAAACGACTTTACTTATTCCTATGAACTGGAAGGCTCCATCGAGGACAAATTGAACCAGATCGTACAGAAAGTATACGGTGGTAAGAGAGTTGTCCTGACGGCAAATGCCCAGAAACAGGCAAAACAGCTGGAAGCACTCGGCTTTGGCAACTGCCCGATCTGTGTGGCTAAGACACAGTACAGCCTGACAGACGACCAGACAAAACTCGGTGCACCGACAGATTTCGAAGTTACAGTACGTAACCTGAAGATCTCCGCAGGCGCAGGATTCATCGTAGCCCTGACAGGCGAGATTATGACCATGCCGGGACTGCCGAAAGTACCGGCAGCAGAGAGAATCGATGTAGATGAGACTGGAAAGATTACGGGACTTTTCTAAGAAAATGTCTTTTGAACCAAAAGGTTGATAATCGCCTTAAAAGTCAGGGGAATTGTATTTTGTAAAATATGAAAACCCTATGCGAGGGGAGGGCGCTCACAGTTGCGAAGGCCGCTCTCCCCTCGC
>OLPE01000273.1_pt1 | contig 56889 bp, 90 predicted proteins | sample 1671901 | NCBI WGS metagenome assembly OLPE01 (sample SAMEA3136624, study PRJEB25190) | human gut metagenome | biome: human gut; feature: human-associated habitat; material: faeces | place: Austria | collected 2013 | reverse complement strand
TGATTGTTAGATGAATTTGTCCATCTACAATTATCAATGTGTAACAGTTTTGATGTCTTATTATATTTAAAAGACATATTAGTAACAGTCCAGTTGTTTACTACACCAGAATATACGATTGTACCATCAATAATTGGTGCAATAACTGCGCTATCATCACTGATTATGATTAGCTCTTTAAATTTCAAAGCATCATCATTTAATGTTAAATCGTGCCCGTAACCAAAGTGACTACCACTCCATAAAACAACATCAGCATTGATTTCATCCCCGCTATAATTAACAAATTTAGCCATAAATAACACCTCTTTTTAAAGAAGTACAGCTATTCAACTGCACCTCCTTTTTTAGAGATAATAGGTAAAAGGATACTGTTTTTACTATTGCTAGTAAACAGTACCCCCCCCCACGAATTTTTTAATTTTTGACATTTGTATGATCCTCTCTTTCTTTAATTCTTTTAATAAAAATCAAATAAGAAAAGATACTAGTGCCTTTAGTTTTTGGTATAACGAATAATTGCTTTAAATTTATAATTTGCCCAACTATAGTTATTAGCAAAACGAATATTGTTTACATTCAAAATGAAATACGTAGAGTAGAACGTTCCCGTATCCCCACCAGAATAATAAACAACTGGGAATCTATAGAAATCTTCTCCGTTTGTACATGTGACTTCATAATCAATGAATTCATTCAAATTACTGATAGAATGATTGATTGTACTTACTCCTACCCTCAATCCAGTCCATGTAATGATTTTTTTATAGATTTTTTTACCATCAATCCAATATTTACCCGTCCAATGTTCATCTGTAGACATTTGTAAATTAAGCAATTCATTTTCATCTTTATCAATAAGTTTTGGCATGTTAACATCTAGGTTAAAACTAACCTAAATGCTTGTCACCACCAATCTTTTTAAAGAATGAGAAAAGGCACTTTGTTGTACCTTCTCTAATTTGTGTAAGTTGTGTGTGTGTGTGTGTGTACAACGCACTCACGTGTTTCAAAATTTTTCATATTTTTCTCCTTCCAAAGAAAAAGAGCAGATATCAATCTACTCTTTGTAATATACTGCATTGTCTAATTTTTTATTTTGTTCAGCATCAACATCAATCAATTGATTGACTGCTTTATACAATGCAATTATTTCATCTTGTAACTTTTTAATATCCGCAGGATCTGACATTGTAATATCACTCGGAACTGTTAATTTTGATGGGGTATCAGCCAATCAAATCACTCCATTTGAATTTGCTTTTTAATGAATTCCATGTCATTTGTTTCTTTAACCAGTCCCATGTAATGATATCAACTGAAATTGTCAGTCTTTCTCCTGCACTTACATTTTGCTTTGATAATGCAACATTATATATTTTATATCCCATTATCTCACCTCAATTTCAAATTTATTTTTAATAACTTCATCTGCAATAACATAAGTAATAATCATTTTGTAATTTCCACTTTCTTCGATGCCTAATAAAAAAATAAGATCATGCTCATCGATTTCACATTCAATCGTTTGCATCAAATCACCATAGAGATAGATTTCAGCTTTTGCATTTCTAATGATAAAAGTATCTTCGGGCTTTTTTTTTGAATGAACAAAAAGACGTATCTTCCTTTTTTCTCCTGCATACATTTTTATTAAATTCTGCATGGTAGCACCTCCTTGATCTCACAAATATAATCATTACAAAGACTGATACAGCTTTGATAATTGATGATTTCAAGATGGAAGCATAGGTTAGATGTATCTACAGTAAACATTGCTGTTGCCATATATCCCACATTACCTGCATCGTCGTAAGCAAATAAATCCATGATATATTCACCTGCAACGTTTGCAGGAACTAATGCATTCCATCTTTTTTCATCGATTCTATCAAAGATTACAGTAAACGTATCAGTTTTTCCTATAACCTTTACAACCATAACTAGTCAGTTACAGATACAGCAATGACAAATGTCTTACCACCATCAACTGGGTTTGGTGTGATTGAAACATCAGTGATTGTTGGTGCTTTTGTATCTAATGTAACTTTTCTAGTAACTGTAGTAGCTTTACCAGCACTATCTGTTGCTACAACTGTGATTGTATTTGAACCTTCAGTTAATGTAACTGTAGTTGAGAAGTTACCAGAAGCATCTACTGTAACTGCAGTTCCATTTACTTTAACAGTAACTGGTGATGAAGTTGCATCGTTTGTAGTACCTTTAACAGTAACTGTTGCATTATTAGTAACTAAACCTTCAGCAGGACTAGTAACATTTAATGTTGGTGGTACAGTATCAACTTTGAATGTAACTGATTTTTGAGTAGCTGCATTGCCATCATTATCAGATGCATTGAATTTAACTGTATGTGATTCATCGCTTAAAGCTGTGGCTGGAGTGTATGAACATTCGTATCCACCAGTAGTAGCTGTTTTAGTGATTCCAGATGTAATTTTTGAACCACTATCAATTGTGATTCCAATAGTACTTGAATCAACTCCAGAATCATCATCAGTAACTTTCCATTTAAATGTCGGTTTATTATTTGTAGTTGTTGCTGATGCAGTTGGATAAGTAACTGTAATTGTTGGTGCAACTTTTTCTTTTACAACTAATTTTAATTTACTTCCTAAAGTTGCATCGGTTGCATCTTTAGATGTACTATTTCCTGCTGTATCAGTTGCTTTAACTGTTACATTGTAATATCCACCGCTTTGATTGTAACTGGATTTTGTCGGAGCAGTAATCGTAGCTTCATACTTTCCAGTTGATGAATTTAAAGTAAGAGTAGTAGGTACTCCATTAATTATTACTTGTACTGTTTTAATTGCCATAATATTTTTCCCTTTCGATTTACTATTTTTTTAATCTTTATAAAATACTGCATTTGCTAGAACAGGCATGACTTTAGCTGAAACTGAATCAATAGTCATCGTTGTTTCATTGATCAATAAAGTAGCTAATTTTTCTTGAATAGTTGTTCCATTGTTTACCAAAGTCGGTTCAACAGGATTAGCAGATGAATAAGTTCCATTTACAACTCTAATCTTAGCTACATCATCACCCGTTCCATTTCCATTTTTAATGTATTCTGCAATAATGATATCTTTTCTTTTTTGTCCTAAAGTACCACTTGTAATGGTGATATCCTCATAATTTTCAATTCTTATTAGGACACCATTAGACATCATATACATTCCATCCATGATTCTTATTTTATTGTCTGACTGTTTAGATATTTCCATTTTTGAACCGACATTTAAAATTCCATTCATTCCAAAAATAGCACTAAACAAAAGAGCATGATCACTTGCGTCAACATGCCCTGCATCAGTAGTATTGATTGTAATTCCCTTTTGTGACAAATTACTCACCTACCTTATACTCAATTTTTTTTATTCCGTTTTCAATTGTTAGAATCTTTCTAGTGATTTCTGTTTCAATAGAAAGTCCCGTGATATCGTCAACACTTGTAATGATATCACCTAATTCTAATTCTTTTTTTAATGAAGTAACACCTAAATTGATTTCTTTTGTTTCTAGATGATTTTTAAATTCTTCAATCGCTTTTTCTACTAAATCATCATCACTTTCACATGATTTATAATCATAGACATACATTGATGAATCGATATTTCCTATTTCATTTTTTGACAAGTCCGTAATCTTTTCAAATGCATCATTTCCATCTTCATCGATAGAATGCTTAATCAAAACGATTTTTCTATCGTGCAAGTCTCCTTTGCCTAAAGCAATCATTGTATCTACTGAGTTAGTAGAATCAATACTTGAAGTGATTTCTATACTGTAGTCTCTGTTATATACATCATCGATGACATTTTTTTCAACTGCTTCAACAACAATATTTCTATCATCGTAATCATAAGTATGATAGACCTTCAATCTCATATTTTTTTCATCAAGAACATTGATGATCTTATCGTAGAGATAATCATATCTTGATGAAGTAGTCATATTGATTTGAGTATCCTTATCACTTACTCTATAGAGTTTTAAAAAAGCGCTATAGAAAACATTATTGAATAATATTTCAAGACCTTTATGGATTTCTTCATTATCAATAGTTAAATAGTCATCCCTTGCTTTATAATCACTATTATATTTTGGAAATATAACAAAGCGATGTAAGAAGTATCTCCAATTGACTCCCGTGATTTTGACAGTTTGATCATCTGCGTTCTGTATCTTTTTAGCAAAGCCACCAAATTCACTATTAGGAATATAAATCAAGTCATTTTTTTGAATATCCATTTTTTTGAAATATTCTTTTGATAACTCAATATAGAAATCATTATCATCAAGTGATGCTTTCTTTCCTATGATGAATTCAGCTTTTTTAAATTTTGCAATGACTGGCATTTCCTTTAAATATAAATCATTACTTCGTGTTGATGAATCAATTCTAGCGTGCATTATTTCCATTCTGGAGTCCCTCTTTCGTAATAAAGAATCACTCTTACAGAGAATTGAGTCGTTTGTTCAAATAGATTCAATCCAATTGGAATCAATTCAAAAATACTTGATTTTTTATATCGAACATCCATTACATCGATTGCTACACCATCCGCAGTATACTTAAGAACTGTTTTTTCAAAGGGATCAATTTCTATTCTCTCTTCTTTTAAAAGTTCCGTATTGACTGCATAAATGTTATCAGCAATTGAAATTCTTGGATTCTTACAAGGTCCATAGAAAATAATCTTTGCTTTTGAAGAAGCAAAATGTGTATTGTTAACAAATCTATCTTTTTTTACCGCTCTGTATGAAAAAGGATAAGAAAAAGGATATTTCATGCCAGATGATGAAGTGGTATCATCATTCATATTGAAGTCAATCACTGTTTCTTTTATCCATTTTGAACAGAATCTAACAGTATATGTTAGCATTTCTAAATTACTGTATTTAGCAAAATAATTAGGTTTAGGCTTGATGAAATAACAATAAGCATAGTAATCATTTATATAAAGCTTACCTGCTTTTACTATCTCACAATCATACCCAAAAATATAATCAAGATCATTAATCAATTCTTCTTTATTTTTTATATATACTTGGATTTTGATGTCCTTTTCTGTTCCATCAAAATAAAAGCTGTCTATATCGTTACGATTGTCAAGCTGATAAGAAGTAGAATTGAAATTAATTTCACCTTCAAATAGTGTTTCGATATTTTTGATAAGATAAGGAGCAGTATTTAAATCTACTGTTCCTTTGTTACCAACATATCTAATATCATATTTTTTCATCAGTACACCTCACTTCTTATCAACTTTCCTAGTTCACGTCTATCTAGTTTAATTGATAACCCTGCTCTAACAAGAGCATTTACAAAGACATCTGCAAGTCTTTGATAATCAATCAATTCTTGTTTATTAGAGCCACCAGAATCAGTCAATGGAGTTACTCTTGTTTGAGTTCCCATTTGAGTCAACAACTCTGCACCTCGTTCTCCTACGATGGCACTTCCTTTTAATAAGTTACCACCAGTTGCAAGCGCCGGAATCTTTCCTAAATGACTTAAGCTCAATCCAAAGCTCTTACCACCGAGTGCAGGAACCCAATCGGGAATATCAAAATGAAGCGTATTCAATCCATCAATCATTTTATTGATTCCGCTGATTGCTCCATTCAAGCATCCTATAACTGCATTGATTGGTGCCCTACATACGTTTCTTATCGTATTGAAAATCGCACCAAAGATATCAATGACACCTTCCCATGCTTTTCTCCAGTCTCCTGTAAATATTCCAGTAATGAAATATATCAATCCTCGAATAGCTTGAATTACAGCATCGATTATTCCAGATACACTTGATAAAAATGAACCTAACAATCCCGCTGAACTTGTCACAAAACCAACTATGACTGTCAAAAGTCCTTGAATCAATGGAATAACAATTATTTCTATCAATGAAACAATTGCATTGATAATAGGACTAATTCCATCGAACAGCCATGAAATCAATGTAACGATGTTCGCTATGACAATTTGAAAATTTTCCCATAAGGGAACTAATGCCTCTTGCCAGATTGCAAGAAGTGCAATTTTCAATGTATCAAATATCGGTTGAACTACGACCGCTAGATTTTGTAGTATCGACATGACTTGAGTTACAATATCGACAACTGCATTTCTAAATCCCTCGTTTGTATTCCACAAGTTAACAAGTGCAGCTACTGTTGCTACAACAAGTGCAATGATTGCAAGTACTGGTCCGCTCAATGCACTGACTACTGTACCTATTGCTCCTGCTGATTCAGTTGTTCCAAACAATGCCAATTTAAATTTTCCAAATAATGATATCGCGGTGGATATTGGTCCTGCAAGCGTTCCAATAACAACTAATAATGGTCCAATTGCAGCTACAACAGTTCCAATGATTACAATGATATTAGTTATTTCATCATCCAAGCCATTAAGCCAAGAAAATAAATCGGTAATTGCTTCAACAATATCACGTAAAGCCGGTTCTAATACTTCTGATACTTTGATACCTACACCTTCTAATGCAGAAGATAGAGTAGTCAAATCACCTTGCAAGTTATCTTGCATCGTATCAGCCATATCTTTAGCAGCACCATCTGCATTCTTGATATTTTCATATAAAGAATTGAAATCACTGTCACTTGCATTGATGATTGCAAGCATTCCAGACATCGATTCTTTTCCAAAAATTGTACTTGCAGCGGCTGACTGTTGTGCACTGCTTAATTTTCCAAATTTAGTTCTTAATTCTTCTAGGATTGTAATCAATGGTTTTACTGATCCATTCGTATCAGTAATTGAGATGCCTAATTTTTTCATCTGTTCTTTCATTGAATCGGTTGGACTTGCTAAATTAGCAATAGCTGTTTTCAAAGCAGTACCTGCTTGTGAACCCTTGATACCAGCATTTGCCATCAAACCAACTGCAAGAGCAGTATCTTCAACACTGAATCCTAATGTTCCTGCTAATGGTGCAACATATTTAAATGTTTCTCCCATCAAGGAAACATTCGTATTTGCGCTTGATGATGTTTTTGCGAGAACATCAGCAAAGTGTGATGAATCTTCCGCTTTCAATCCAAAAGCAGTTAATGCATCCGTTACGATATCACTTGTATTTGCTAAGCTTTCACCAGAAGCTGCGGCAAGGTTTAAGATACCTGGCAATCCATCTATCATCTGTTGCGTGTTCCATCCTGCCATTGCCATATAATTCATAGCTTCGGCAGCTTCACTTGCACTAAATTTAGTGGATGCTCCCATTTCTTTCGCTTTATCTTTTAAAGCTTCTAAATCTTTTCCAGTTGCTCCAGAAACAGCAGATACTTCACTCATTCCTGCTGAAAAGTCACTACCTACTTTTACAGCTGCAACTTCTAATCCAGCAATAGGAGCAGTAACATTTTTAGTTAATCCATTTCCTATTTCTTTTGTCTTATTTCCAAAAGCTTCAACCTTTTTAGCATACTCTTCTATTTGAGCTTGACCACTTTCTAAAGCAGCGTTTACTTCATAAAGTTGTTTCTTATATTTATTCAAACTTGACTCTGCATTATTCAATTGTTGCTTTTTATTGGCAATAGCCTTTTCATCTTTGTTTTCTGCATTTTCAAGTTCTTCTAGTTGACTTTTTAATGCATAAACTCTTGATGAATAAGTTTCTGTTTGCTTTGTCAAATATGACTGTGTATCTTTTAGCTTTGTCAATGATGATGTTGATTTATCCCATTGACTTTTAGCCAAAGAAAAAGCACTGTAGTTTTCCCTAGTCAGTGCGTTGATTGTTTTTAATGATTTTGTAAAATCAGCTGTTCCATCAGCCTTGAACACAAGACCGACTCTTTTTAGATCATCAGCCATGTTCTATTTTACTCCTTTCGAATTCAACATGAGTTTCTAATAATTCATCAAAAGTAATTGGACTCATGTGCCAAAAATCATCTTCTGATAAATTAAGCTGTGTCAAAGCAAGATAAAGATTCATCGTGAAATCTATTTCTTGCTCTTCACAAAATTCTTCATATTGCCTTTTTTTTTGAGGATTTCCATTTTATTTTCAAACTGCTTTATTATATTTACAATCGCATCTGGTTCAATTGGGCATAATGCCAATGCATCTTCAAATTCAACCTTTTCACGATTAGAACGTAAAATTACATAAATCATTTTTGCAGCCATATAGAATTGTTTATCTTCTATTTTTTCATGCAGTTTTTTAGCAGCAACAGATGATTTATCATCCATCTTTTCATATTTATCAGTCATTCTTTTTAAAGCTTTTGTTTCTTTATCAAGATTATTGTTTTTAATCAAATAAAGAGTTAAAAAGCTGACTTGAATTTCTATGACCCTGCCATCCGTTAACTTGATGTCTTGTTTATCCATCACTAATCACCTGCAATTGCTTTTTTTAGATCTTCATCTGATGTGATAACTTGATTAAAGAATTTTTCTTCTGTTAATCCAGTTGCAGTTTTTACAGCAGTATCAAATTCAACAGCAATTTGTCCCTTATCGTTAAATGGATAAGCTCTAATTGTAACTGTATCATTTTGTTCGCTGAAAGATTCTTCTTTTGTATTTGTATCATCAGTATCAGCAGTTAATTTACATTTTGGATACCATCTGAATTTTTTTCTATTTTGACGATAGAAAACAGTTTGACCAAAAGCAAAAAATGGACGTTCGCTTGAACCACCTTTTAAAACCAATCCACTTTCTGTAATTTCATCTCCTCGCATTTTTGCAAGGTCAGTAGGATCAAATGCAACCACTTCTACTTCACTATCAACGGATGAAGTATCAGAAACTGTATCATAATCTCTTCCAGATGCGTATACCGGTGTCGTATCTCCGTTTTCAGTACGTTTGATGCTTTTAACAACGTTTGAAACAGCGACCTCTTCTTCATATTTACCTGAAAAGATTTGAGGATCTACTTCGTTTGTTGTAGCAAAACAATATCTCAATCCACCGACCGATTCTTTAATCGATGGTCTTTTTTCTTTTTGTGACATCTTTCTACCTCCTAATTTTTATAAATTATTTCTTTTTTTAAAACTATCTATATATCTTTTTGAATTTCTATCCCATAAAGGAACTAAATGAGGATGACTACTTCTCATCTTGACAGTTCCCCTTTCAACCATAGGACCATAATATTTACCCCAGCCTATCTCTACCTCTTTTGCTTTTTTTCTATAAGAAAAAGTGGATACCAAATGTGTATATCCACTTTTAGAAATCTTTGATTTAGGGCTGGGCAGTTTCAATAAGTCTTTGACAAAATCTTGTGCTATTTTTTCTTCCTCTTCCAATACATTATCAGATACTTTTGCATATTCTTCTAATGCTTTAGAAAAATCAAGAAGTCCATCAAATTCACTTGTATCACTCATCATTATCAACTTCTAACTCTACTGAAAAGTAAGAATGATAATAATTTCTATCTTTGTTTTTTTCTTCTACATATTCATGATAGATCGTAGGATGCAATCCTAATTTTCGCATCATGTCTCTTAATTCAAGCAATTTATCATGTCTAGGTGTTCTAGAAAAGAATGATACTTGAATCGTTTCAACAGTGATATAGACATCATCACTTGCTAGCTTGTCATCCCATGCAATTTCCCAAAAAACGATTCTAGGATATTTACTTGCATTATTGACAGAGCTTTGACCTTCGTTGATTGGAATATCTAACTCACTTAATGCATTGACAAAATCCGTTTTCTTCATCATATTCTCCTTCCCAATTCACAAGAGTTATATCAGATTGTTTAAATCCATTACTATCAACAAAATGATAAATGTTATAAACCTTATAATAATGTTCATCAATTTTCAAAACACTCATTGAATCAATAAATCCTTTGACGTATGGAACTCTAATTTTTAGTTGAATATCAATATCATGAGAGTCTAAATCGCTTCTTAATCGGTCTGATATTCCTAATTCTTGATATGTCATAGAAATATCTTTTGATTGCAATGAAGTATTTGCTTGAACGCTATCATCTTCTATGATTTCAAAAACTTCAAAAAGCCCATCATTATAAATGGGCATATGAATTCTACTAGTTTTCTTCATCATTTTTAATCAAAGGAACTTTGTCCATTTGCCACGACAAAATCTCATCACTGTAATTTTCAAAGAATTCATCTGTTCTACTGTTATATGCGTAAAGCACATAGTTTTTTAATAGCTCTCTGGCAGTCAAATCTTCATCATAATCAATAGTTCCAACTAGTTTTGTTAAGCGATAATTTCCCGCACGGATATTATTTCTAATAGATGAATCTTCATAATAAAAAGGAATAAATTTCTCTTTTCTAATTTCATCTATCAAGTTATCAATAACTTTTTTATCCATTTTTTCAATTATTCAGTTGCTTGTGTTTGTGCATTTGTTTGGAAATATTTTGGAACATATTCAACTAATTTTGTTGGATCAAAGTAGAAACATACATCATCATCTACTGCTCTACCATTTCCATAAGCTTTTGCAATAATGACATCTGCATCATCCATTGCTTTTGTTTGATCATATTCTTTAACTTCAATTGCTGATAATCCCATTGTGTAATAATCTGGCTTATCAATTAATAATCCAGCTTCTCCTTGTGGACAATTAGCAGTTGGAATTGTTCTAATTTTATCTTTTGATACTTGCACATATCCACCAGCTAATGCTTGTACATATAATGCAGGATCTATATAAGCAGCTTCATCATTTGGATTACATACTAACGCTAATGATGGAATTGCTCTTTTCCCACCATGCGATAATTGTGTTTTTACGGGAGCTAAACCTTTAGGTGTAAATTCAGTTAATTTTGAATTTTTAGTTTTCATTTTATGTTCTCCATTTGTTTCGACTTCATTTATTTTTCGGAAAACACCGATAGGTTGTTCAACTCCAGTTCCTAATAAGAATGCATATTCTAAACCATCATTCATTGTTTCAGCTAAAATTGCTGTAAAGTATTTATCAACGAATTCATTTGATAAATCTCTAATTGCTTTAGGAAGAACTAAATATGCTGTGATTTTTCCTAATTCGATATTTAATGCTTCAAATGCAACGCTTAATTCACCTTTAACAGCATCAGTCAATTTTCCCCAAGCATAAGTTCCAGTTTTGGATGCTGATAACCATTTTTTTACGTCAGCCGGAGCAAAAGATACTAATGATAATAAATCACTTGCTTTTTTTACATCAGCTAAAGTGTTATCAATGATTGTTGTTGGGATCAAGTCGATTTGTTTTCCATCGATAGCTTGTCTGACATCTGTTTTTAAAGCATCATAGAATTTATTTTCTTCATCGCTTAATTGTCTTAATCCTAATTTATTGAAGTTTTGAGCTTTTGCATTTGCATTTGCTGATTCTTTTAAGATTTGTTCAATCAAATCCTTATTAGCAGCTTCATTGATTAATTCTACTGCTTCTAAAATTGCTTGAGATTTATCTTCTGCTTTTTCTAAAATCTCTTTTGCTTTTTCTAATGTAGCTTTATCTACTTTATTAAATTTCATTTTTTTCTCTTTCCTTTCTATTTTTTTGTATTAAAAAAAGCATCCCAACCTGTTAATGGCTCTTCATTTTTAGCCTTTTCAAGTTTCAATGCTTCTTTTACCTCATTCAATTCTTTTTCTAAATCCTTATTCAACATAACTTGATGATTCAAGTACATTTCATTGATTGATTGCTGTGCATCATCATCTTCTTTGATTGATGTAGCAAATCCCATTTCTAAAGCTTCCTCTGCAGTAATCCATGTTTCATTGTCCATCAGTTCAATGATTTCATCTCTTGAAAGATTTGAATTATTTTCATAAATAACAATCGATGGCTCTGTGATTTTATCTAGATCATCCGCTTGCTTTCTTAAATCTTTAGCATTACCGCTTGCCCAAGTCCATGCATGATGAATCATCAGCAATGAACCTTTATGCATGACTCTTTCCTTTCCTGCCATAAAAATGACACTTGCAATTGAACATGCAAAAGAATCACATACAGTAGTTACATTTCCTTTGAATTCTTTAATCATATTATGAATTGCAAGACCTTCACTTACAGAACCACCATATGAATTGATATGAACTGTTAAGTTATCTGTATCGACATCATTCAATTCTTTTAAAAAGTCATAGGCACCTACATCACTTTCATCCCACTTGTATGAGGTGATGTCTCCATAAATATAAAGATCTGTCATTTCTTCATTTGATTTTTTGAATTCATAGAACTTTTCATGTCCTTTCTTCATTATTCATCACCCCCTTTCATATTTTCATCCATGCCTGTAGCATAGTTTTTAGTAAATCTTCTAGCATTTGCCCAATCTTCATCGATTGGTGGTTTACCACGTAATTTTAAAATATCGTTGTGAGACCAGCCATTAGAATATAATTTATCAAGATTAGATGCTTGCTCGATTACATCAATATGCTTGATTGCATCTGTATTGATTAAAATCCTATCCCCTCTTTCCCATTCGAACTGAGAAAGCCAACAACCATTCATCCCATCATTCAACTCTTGAATAATTGGATCGGCAGCATACGTAATAAATTCATTGTTAGCGTCACTTTTTTCAGTAACTTCACCATAGAAAACACTTTTGGGAATTCCTAAAGCAATCGCTACATTTGTGAACACTTCATCTTTTAATGCTTTGACATCACTAGCAGTCATCGTTGACTTGCTGTCAATCGCACTTATGTCGAGTCCATTTCTAGAAAAGATAACTCTTATATCATCACTTGAAAGGTCCTTTCTAATTTTTTCTGTATACTCATTTTCAGTTATTGGTTGTCGGGTTTTTTCACTATACACTTGCATATTCCCCGGCATTTGAATTTTAAATTTTGAAAGTTTTGACTTTACTCCTTTTATAGCAGCACTCCAAGCAATCGCATTTTCTTGATTGATTTCATTTAGATAAGCTAACAACTTTTCATTTTTATACTTAAATAAGACTGCATCATTCGATGTAAATATCCTATCCAGTTTATAAGTTCTATTCCCGCTTCTAATAACCACATTTGAAAATGTTCTAGGATATAGAACATCATCCGACTGCACAAAGCTTTCAGCTCTATAAATATTTCCATCACTCATTTGTACAACTAAACATCCATCACTACTTGTACACATTTTTATAACAACTTGTTTCCAAAAATCAGTAGCAAATTCATTTGGGTTAGGTCTAACATTTAAACAATATTCCGTTTTGATTGCATCACTATCTGTTGAGTAAACATCAATAGGACATTTCGATATCAAATCAGCAATCTTATTAAATCCAATTTCTAATGCCAACTGCGAAAGTCTATTTTTTTCAGCCATCATATCGATATAGTAATCAACTAGTTGACCATCCTTATTAAACAATTTCTTTACAAATTGAAACATTGATTCACCTCCTCATTTTTTCTATATATAAATAATCGTTTCATCTAACATATCTTCTCCAGAAATACTACATACAAAAGCCATAAAACCATCATTTTTTCTTAATTTTGGTTCTATTTTTCCATATGATTTATTTCCATACTTGTCCATTTTGACAGCGGTATTATTGGTATACCATCGCATGATGGCGCTATTCCCAAAGTTAATATTTCCATCTACAAATGCTTTTTCGATTAGAGGAGCTACATATGTATTGATTGCACCTTGATTTCTAATCATTCTTACAAGTCCAGCTGGATTTTTCTTATCTTCTATAATAATCCCTTTTCGTTCAAATACTTCTCTAAACAACTTAAATCTATACGTATCCATGATGATTTTAACCACATTGTATTTTTGCATTTGCTCAATACACCATTCGACAATCGCATTTATACTTAAACTTTCTGAGTTGACTATTTCATAATCATTGAATCCCTCTAATCCTATATTGTTTTCTATAGGAAATTTAATTGATTCAAAAAATGGGCTATTCCTGCAAATCCATGTCTTTTGTCTCCAAATATAAACACCATCTATTTTAAAAAGCAAGCCAGCAGATGCAAAATCTCGGATATCTGCATAGTCAATTCCTATAATGCAAGGATGATAGTTTATATCATCTGGAATCGCTCTTTCTATCTTATTTTCTACATCACTATAACAAGCTCTTAAAATATCTTCCCATTTGGCTACTGTTATTTCTTCATTTCTCGCAGGTAGATTCATTCTCTTAGTTAAAAATTCTGTCATCATCGATGGTAATTTTTGTGCTTCTTTAAAATCTCTTAAAATTTGTATTTTTAAATCTGGAAGAAATTCCATCGATGGATTTGCTAAGACAAAATATTTAGGATCATTAGCTTGCTCTTTTGAGTTGATTTTACAAAAAAAGGGAAAATAACCTAAATCATTTTCTCCTGTTTTTAATATATCATTGCATAATTGAATTAAATCATCTAAAGGACCATCTCGAACGTTCCCATTTGTAGTAATAATAAATTTTCTTGCGTGCTTTATTTTTCCTAATTGAGAATTAAATACTTTTATTTGATCATAATTTTCATATCCATGATATTCATTAAAAAGAATAGCTCCCGATTTCTTACCATCCTTCGTCTTAGCGTTAGAAGTATTATAACGTAACTCAGCTCGTGTCTTTCTATTCTTGATAAGCTCTTTTGTTTTATAGAATTTACTTCTAAATTTATTCCATTGGGCATCTAACATTTCGTAAACAACATTGAAGCTATCTTTTGCTTGCTGTTCATTATTTGCGATGATATCAATGTGATAATTTTTAATTCCATATAATGGTGTCTGAAAAAAATTCATCAGTGGCATAATAAAACCATCTTTTCCATTTCCACGTCCCATCAATATAATGATTGTTGTGAAAAGTGGAACGTCATCGACATACATAAAAACGAATGCGTAGATGAATTTTTGATAAGGAAACAAAGGATAATAGTTGTTTTCGCAATATTTTAAACAATTTTGATATGTTTTTTCATCAAAAAAAACATCATTTCTAGCCAATGTAGGCATAACGATGTTCTTTATCAGCAGTTTTCTTTCTTTGTTTATCTTATCTGGATTCTTTTTTACATAGTCGATATAATCGTTGATTTCTTGACATTCAATCAATAATAATCATCATCCGAATTATCAGAGGTGTTAATTGGATTTTGTAAACCTAATTCATCAAGGATTTTCAACATAGTTGTTGTTATTTTCATTAGATTTTGCACGGATTCATTAGGCTTTTCGCTTTTAAAACCATTTCCAGAAACTACTTCATAGCGCAATCCTTTTTCTTTGATATCTCTTTGACATTTTCTTTTAAGGTCATAATATTTCATATAATCTTCAATCAAATCAAGATAGTAATTTTGATACTTACCTTGAGCTTCCAACTGTTCAAGCAAGTCATCCTTGATTTCTTTTTTTGTCATAACAACACCCCTTTCAATATTTTTTCTAATCAACCACCCGTTATCACGCACGCGCGAATATTTCTGAAAAGTTAGGACCACATGCCCGTTCTCCGTGTTTCAAATTCGCATGAGAATTTGACGGGGGGGTATACTGAATTACCACATTTCTTTAGTTAATTTCTTTTTATGCTTGAATTTTTTCCAAGTTCCATCTCTACCTTCAACTATCTCATGACATTCAAAGCAAAGGCTTACTAGGTTATCATCATCCAATGCTAATTCAAAACAATCTTTCATTGGAATGATATGATGTACATACTTTGCACGTTTGATTTTAATTCTCTTTATTGGTTTTGATTCAACAACATAATTACCTTTGCATCTTTGACATTCATAATGATCTCTATTAAGTATCTCTATGCGTTTATCTTTCCACTCGCGCGATACATAGAACGCATGAACATCGCCATCAATGACTAGTTGCTTTACTTCTTCTAGCGTTCTTCTTTTCTTCATCCACTTTATTGTAATAGATATTCTTATATCCTTTGTCTTTTAGTTCTTGTAATGATTGGTTTATGTTTTCTGGAAACATATCCAATTGATAAAAGACTCCATTATATTCATAACCATAAATATAATCTTTTTCTTGTGCTTTAACTTTCGTTTCTTTAATCAACCATTCATCTGTCACTATTTTCTTTTGAATTCCATGATACATGATATCTACCTCCTTTTTTGTAAAGAAAAAGAGATAGACATAATCTATCTCTTCGCTTTCAAGACAAAGCATTGATGTTGTTTTCATTTAAACCACATTACCATAATAACACATTTTTCCTTAAAAAAATTATCAAATAATTATCAATTTTCTTTTTCAGCTTTTAAAATCTTTTCTACATCCCTATTTTTCAAAGCTAAAACCTCATCTAAAATATCAAATGCTTCATCAGCAATTCTATAAAAAGTTGCTTGTGAATATCCTTTTTTTACAGCTTCATTTATTCTTTCAATACTGTTATTAGGATAGTTAGAATATATTATAATTACTTCTCTTTGTTTTTCGTTTAGTAATTTAGTAATAGACTCTTCTAAAAAGTCGACAACAGTATCATACATCTTTATATGTTCGTCATATTTATCAAGATTTTCAATAAGCTTATTATATTTTTCATAAATCGTCTTGTGTGAACCACCTGGCAATTCATTTGAATATGATATGGCTTGCGTTGTATTTTCTAAATCTTTTTTTGTTTCTTTTAATAGAATTGCAGTTGCTTTCCATCTTTTCCAATTCAACACTTGATATTTAGATTCTTTCATATGCTACTCCTTTCACTTCTAATTGATGCTATCATTTTCGATATACTCAATAGTCCTATTTCCTCTGTTATCAACAAAGAAAGCAAATTCACCAGAGAACTTATCATTCATTTCTAATACATGATTTTTTAATGCATTAGATTTCTTTTTTAGCTTTTTATTTAATTTATTAGCTTTAGTTGTATCAAACGTTCCAAAGTTATCTCTAACTTGTTTTCTTACTTTATCAAGTTCTTCAACTAGAAGATAATACTTTCTATCTTGAATGGAAGCACGATATATCTTTTTGCATGAAGGACAATAGAAATAAATTAGATCAAACTTCAATCCTTTTACTTCCATCTTTTCTTTCATTACCGATTCTTCCTTTATTACAAATTCATGATTGCATTTATCACATGTAACAGATGCATCCATGATTTCTTTCATTTGTTCTTTAATATTCATAGACTTACCTCTTATAAATTATATTGTATCTTCATTGACATCTTTACTTCTTGAATATTTGCATCATTTAAATGACACATTTTCTCTTTCAGCATTTTTTTTGGAATAGTTGTTATCTGCTCTGGTAAGATATAATTTTTTCTACCTCGCAACATTATACTTCTATGTTGTGGTAAATTATCCTTTTTAGTAGTAACTGGAATGATTGTCACTAAATCACAAAAATAATTATTAAAATCATTACTTACAATAATACATGGTCTCAACCCACTTTGCTTGTGCTGATAATATCCTGTACATTTGTTATTTAAATCCACCCAGAAAACATCACAATAGTGATATTTGTTTGCTACTGATCCACATATAGAATACATTTCTATTGCTCCTTTATGATTGGGATTTGGATTGGATAATATCTATTTTCTTCATAATCGACTATATCCCCTCCACCGCGATATCTATTATGTAATCTTCTACGATTGCAATTAGTTAGAACTCTATCAACTCTTCCTATAGATTCATATACATTATCCCAAACATACATTCCTGCTTTTATTTCTTCAAATTTTAAAGACTGTGGACTGAAATGCTCCTCAATCAACTTTTTCAACCCATTATAATCTTCTTTTATCTCATTAACACCATGAGGACCGATGTTAGCATTATGAGCATATTCAGCAATATCATCTAATAAACTCATGCATCTTGTTTTAGTCAACATCAAAATATTCACTCCAATCTATTTTTCCACCACAATACGGGCAATAAGGATAAGTATGTTGATCAAAATTTCTCATTCTAGGAACGATTTCATTACATCTTGGGCAAAAAAACCATCTATCACCATCATTTCCTTGTTTGTAAACTACTTTTTTAGGTGTTACTTTTTCTACTAATTCTTTTAATGGAGAATATGAATTACAATTTTCATTAAATCCATTACATATACAATAACGAACTTGATTACAGTCGCTACACATTATCTTTAATGCTTCTTGATACTTATTCATCTTCAATAACCTCACAATTATTTAATATTTTATTTACTGAAAGTGGTTCATCACCCCATTTAATAAAGTGAAATGTATCTTTAAATAACATTGTATATGTCTCCGTTCCACAATCCATCCAGCCATCATAAGTTTTGTATGGTTTTGTTTCATAAACAAAAATATCCCCATCTTCATCTCTACATATCCATTCATATTCTCTTTGATTGCAATATTTTAATATTTCATATTCTAAATTGCTTAATACAAAATACTCTTTATTTGTTTTTTTTATTGTACTTATATCTTCTGCAAGATAATCACAAATAGCATCAATATCTTCATATTTGATGTGTTTGATTGCGTTATTATTGTTACCTTGCTTCATATGCTGCAACATAGATATTAATTGATTTCTAGTTTTAGTCATCTTCAACTCTCCAATCAATCGCTTGTCCGCAATTTACACAGTAGTCATCTTTTGTCATTACGAGTTTTTTACATTTGGAGCAAAACCAAAACTCATGACCATAAAGTTCATTGATTTTGCTTTGTACTTCTTCATGGATTGGCTTTGCTGGTATTGCTTTTTCCACTAATTCTTTTATATCAATCATTTCATCCACAGTATCAAATGATGCGTGTTCTCTCAAATGATTAAATGCTTTTTCATACTTATTCATCTTCCATTTCTCCTCTCAACTGGAACTGGATAGCCATCAGGCAATGATTTAAATAGATTTTTAAGTTGATTAATTACAATTTTTTGCATAGCTACATAAGAATTATTTTTACAACTATTAAGTTCTTCTAATTGTTTATTAAGGCTTTCTAGAATATCACTTCTAAATTGAGGTGTTAGTGGTTTAATCATCTAACCACCCCAATTCCTTACATTGTTGATTGATTGCTTTTAATGTTTCTATATCAATTTCTAACGCATGACCGTCTGCATCAATTAACACTGTTTTATTTGGTATATCAAACGAAATGCTAATATCACCATCTTTATCATAAAAATAAATAATTGAACTTCCTACCGATTCAAAACTTTCAGAAAATCTTGCTTCTCTAAACATTTCTTGTGCTGTCATGATCAATACCCATTCTTAAGTCGTTCGTAATTGATTTTGTTTTTATTAAGATATTCTTGATATATTTCATCGAATGAAAATCCTAACATTTCAGTTAAATCTAAAAGATTATTTAGCTTTTCAAAATTACTTGCTACAGCACCGATAAAGTTGCCTAATACACCTGTTACACCCATTCCAAATCGAATGATATAATAGCCATACTCTTTAATAATAAAATCTATATTATTATCATTTTGGTAAAGTTCCCATGTCATGACGAAATGATAAACATCAACCAATTCTTCTAATACTCTTTGACGATTGACAGGTGGTTGTGTTTTTTTCCACCAGCACCAAGCTCCTTTACATTCATGAGTTAACTCCCCTAATTCGTCGATAATAGCTAACTCTAATTTTTCTTCGGTCATGCTATCTTCACCGAATTCTTTTAAAATGTTTTCATTAAAATCTTTTTGCATTGTAAACATTTCTCTTAATTTTCCTTTAATGTTTAAATTTTCCATTTTAATAATCTCCTTTAATTTCTTTCCAATCTAGTACTTGTCCACATTTTGTACAATAGCTTTTTCTTTCTACTAAAAACGAATTACAAGAAGGACACACTAATGCTGTTCTTCGAACAATTGAACCATCTGGAGTAATACCATCGGCAAAAACTGTTAATGGTTTTTTAGGTATAGCTTTTTCTATAGCTTTGCATATTATTTCATCATCACCCATATAATCAAACATCTAACCACCTCATAACTATTTAATATTTAATAATTTTCTGTACATAATGATTGCTTCTTTTAAAGTCATATCATCGCTTACATTTTGAAAATAGCCTTTATTTTTCATAATCGATAATACCCAAACGTTTGAAAATATTTCATCTTCATCCAATACATCATAGGCTATTGTTTCCAGTAAATCTAATTCAAATTTCATATTTTTTCTCCTTGAATTGCCTATATATTCATGTCTTATAACCTATTATTATACGACATCATTTAAACCTCTCTAAACCCTTATGTAGCAAGGGTTTCAAGAGATTTTACTTTTAAAAAACTTTTTACTGTTTTTTTAATGAATTTTTCATAATTGATTGTGCTATTTCATTACTAGTCATATGATCATACTTTTCATCAACTAGCTTATCTGATATCTTCTCTTGTATTTGTTTAGTAATATCTATATCTTGTCTTTTTTTTAATTCTTCTTTTTTTAATTCCAATTTAATTTCCCAATTTTCTGGTACAATATCTTTATTAAAAAAGCTGCACATAAAGTTGTATAAACATCCTTTACATTCATCATGATTTTTACAAAAGTTTTTGATAGTTGATAATGTTTCGTATTCTGCAATGTTATCTACTATAATCATCTTCTTCCCCCCTCCTAAAGAAATAATTTATTGATTATCAAAGCCAATAGAACACATAATAATAATTTCATTTTTTATTACCTATTCTTCTATTCCATAAAACATCCACAACCACCAAAATCACTACATTCAAATAAACTTAATTGCTCCGGTGTATTTTCAATAAGCCCTCTTAGTTGTCTTAAAGTGAATGTTTTACCCTTTCTTTTTAATATTGATACATCTTTATTTAATTTTTTTCTCAATAACTGCTCTTTGTTTTCAAACTCTAAATAGGTTATTCTATCTTTTTCTAATAAAAGTTTAAAATGACCTATTCCTGCTTTAAAACAACATCCTTTACAGTTATTATGAGAAAATCCTAATTTATACAAACGAGGTATCTCTATTCCCTCATTTTTTAATTCTTCTAGCATTTCATATTTACTGATCAATGGATTTTGACACATAGGAAATTCAACTTTATAAGGTTTATAATTTTTTCTTATAGCTTCACATCTATGTGTCTCTGTCCAATCAATTCCTAAATATAAAATACATTCATCTTCTTTAAAATTAGCTTTCAGCCATTCGTTAAATGGCTTTGATTTTAATTTCTTACTACAATTAGCTATTCTACTGTTGTAAAGAAAATTATCCTCATATGCTAATTCAAATGGTGTTTTTCCTATGGATAACCTAATAATTTTTAAATCAAATTTATTTTCTATATCATTTAAAAATCTATATAAATCTCCATCTTCTTGAAGTGTATCGCAAAATACCGCTATCACATCTTCTTTATCTTGTTTTTCTAATACTCTTTTTAAAGTGAAATAGCTTCCTATTCCACCACTTAATGAAATAATGTATTTCATAATCAACCACTATCTATCTAGATGTGGTTAAGCTGCTACTTGAGTCGTATCTCCATGTGTTAAGCTTTTATCAATGAACACGTCACATATCATTGAACCTAGTTTCACTAGGATAGATTACTCTCCTTTTTCTTTGATTTTTATTTCTACTACAAGTACTGGATATAACGTCATTCCTTCCGTGTGTGTACTTGGATATATTTCTGTTACTTCGCAATCATCTAGCTCATCAGCAATAGTATTGATATTTTCTGCATCTATTTTTGCTAAAGAGTTACCATTTTTATCAACAATAAACAGCTTTCCAACTGGCTTTAATACATATAATATATTTTTTAATTTCATATTTTTTTAAAACAAGCTTAATTGCTCATTTTCTTTCCTTTCTTCAAAATAACTACATCCCATTTCACTTAGTTCTTTTTCTCTACTGATCCAACCACATATATATCCATCGCATCTTGAATTGCATCCATATCTCTTTGAATGTGTTTCACCACTGTTTAATTTCCTTGACTTATCCAAATGTTTACATTCTAAACAAGTTCTCATAAATCACTATTCATCCTCTTTAATAAGATAGATTCTATAATTGCTTTTCGATGAATCACCTCTACTAACATAACTGTAAAATGTGCCTATTGTTATTCCTAATTTTTCTGTTATTTCTGCACTATTTCCAACCATGATTAAGTTTTCTTCTTTATCGTAAACGACATATTCATTGCTTCTTTTATCATTCATCAAATCCACCTCAAATCATGTTTAGGGTCTTTGACTGCGTTGTAGCAATAATCAATAACTGTTTGATATGAAATGCATAAGTCTTTTGATGCATCCCATGCTGATGAATATTTTTTTAATAACTGATTGTTTACAAATTTTCCAACTTTTTTCTGAGGTTTTTTTCTAGAAATGCTTCTATATTCTTTTTGAGAAACGATTTCTAAATTTTCAACTGATATATTTTCCCAATTTCCATCTTTTTGCAAAACAAAATCACTTTTGTTCATTTCTTTAATGAACAATGATGCAATTAGATTTTTTGCATATCTTTCTTTTCTATTGAATCTTATTACCGCGATTGTTTCATTTCCTCTTTTTTTAGGAAAAGGATAGAGTTCAGTTATACATCCACTAGCCCATTTGATGTAGAATCTACCATCACGCGTTGCATAATATTTTTTTGCTTTTTTTCCAGTTACTTCTCCTATCAATATGCCATCTTTTTCATCATCTTCTACCAGAATGTACTTTTCTCTAAAAATACCTTGATTATTTAAGAAACTAACTAGCTGATATTCTTTGAAACCTAATTCTTTTAATAATTCTTTTTTTGAAATCTTTCCATATGATTTTGTAATGTCATCTTTATCCAACATCAGATAATTCATTTCTTTTTACCCTTGCTAGAAAATTCATTATAGAGTTGATTCAACAAAAGAAATTCAATACAACCTAGACATAATAGAATAGCTAGAATATTTGCAACTCTACCCGTCAATAAAAGCAAACATCCAAAAAACATAACCGCTACAATCAATGCTTTCATCATGATCTTTTTCTTATTTGTCATTTTTTAGCTCCTTTCTTAATAAAAATAGTTCTTGTCTTAAACGTTTATTATCTTCTCTATATTCCACTGCCATCTCACGATATCGCAATCTTTCGTTGTCACATTGCTTATATCTAGTTTCTTGATAATCAAGTTCGATTTTTTGATGATTGAACAATTCTTTTTGACGTTCTACTTCATTTTTGAGTTTTTTATTTTCATACACTAAAGGTAAGTGTTTTTCCTTTGTCCAATTGATTAAGAAATCTTCTAGCTTTTCTCTTTTTGTTGGCTCTTTTTCCGTTTCCTTTTTAGCTTCATTTGTCAAAACAAACTCACCTGCTCATATCCGCATCTCTTTTTATCTTTTTCATAAAATTCAACCAACTTACTATGTTCACTAGTGCCCCATGAATCATACCATTTGCCATCAATTTTATATGTGAAGCTATTAGCTTCTAATAATCCTTGATGTGGTATAAAGACATGTGTCCAGTCTTCTCTTCTTTCCATGTATACTGCATCTGGAAAAACTTTTTTTACATATTCATCTGCAGGTTCTAGATTATAATGATTTAACACCTTATCTTGATGCTCATAGAGAATATTATTTATCCATATAGCTTTCATAATTCAAACAATGTAGGCTGATTCAATGAACGTTCAAGATTTTGAATAAAATTCAATCCCGTTTTAAAATAACTTTCTTTGATTTCACAACCTATTCCATTTCTATTTAATTTAACTGCTGAATAAGGTACAGACATAACTCCACCAAAGGGATCGAATACTGTTTCTTTTTCATTTGAATACCATTTAATAAGATGTTCAATCAAATCAAGTTGAAGTGGTGTCATGTGCTTTTCATCTTTTTCTTCCTTGGCAATTTTAGTGTTTAAAACATTTGTTCTTGATACTTTAGGTGATTCTTTGCCAATTCCCCAGCAAGGACTAGCTAAACGTGTCCATTGATGAAATTCATCATCGATATTTTCGTGTATTACATGAACCCATTCATCTTCTCGCTCATGTTTTTGCATCAATATAACGTAATCCGGCATTCCCGTACGTGTGATTTCAGCAAACTTCTTATAAGAGTTCCACAAGATAGATGCTGATTTAGTTCTAGTAGCTTCAATTTGAGGATCCTTAAATACTGTGATTTCTCCGTGATAAGTCCATCCATGCTTTTGAAAAGCTTTGATGGTCATTCCTCTAAAATCTATCAAGCCCATTGTTCCATCTCTTCCTTTGAAAGTTGGAATCTGCATCACGTGTAATGCAATGATGCGCCCCGGTCTTGTTATTCTATAAAGTTCTGGAATCAAGTAATCCATTTGTTGAAAAAATTCATTTAAATCTTTTACATTGCTAAAATCTCTAGGATCATCACTGTAAGTATAAAGATTGGCAAATGGAATCGATGTGATTGTCAAATCAATACAATCATCTGGCAACTGTCTACATACATTTACGCAATCGTCATTGTATAATTTGTAACTCATATAAATGCAGGTAAATCAATCTTTTGAGATTGGTGTACCTCTTCCACCTCACTTTCATTAAAATTCAATAACTGTATTTCTTGAACAGACATATCCATTTGATTTTTCAAATTATGCTGCAATTCTTTTTTCTTATTGACATTGTCCAAAATGTGAAGTTCAGTACTCCCTAAAACGATATAAGAAAAAACTGTATGCTTTTGTCCAAATCTATAGATACGTCGCAATGCTTGATGATAATTTTCATAAGAATAAGTCAATCCGCAAAAGATCACATTATGGCATTTTTGAAAATTCATTCCATAACCGAATATTTTAGGTTTTGAAATCAACACTCTTGTTTTTCCTTGTTTAAAATCCAATGCGCATTGTTCTTTTCTTTGAGGTTTATCGCTTCCTCTTACTTCAATTGCTTTTGGAATGTATTTTTTTAATAAATCAGCCTCTAAATTTGTATCACACCAAATCAAGTATTGATCATCATCTTTCATGACTATTTCAGCACATTTTTTAGCACGTATATCAGCAGTTCTATTTTTCTCTTTATGAAATGAAGTGGCTGATGTTCCAATGTCTCTAAATAGTCCATGTTCAAAGCTATCATCTATTACATCAATATCGATAATGATATTCTTTTCGATAAGCTTAGGTAAAACATAATAATCAGCATTAAATCCTAAGTCTTTTGGATTCTCGATATTGACTGACCATGAACAGCACCATCTATAAAAATCCTTTGTGGCATGACCTTTTAAGCGATATGTTCCTGTTTTCATATCATTTATGAAATAAGTTGCTAAAGCTTGTGCGGTAGTGACTATTCCTAAAAAATCAGCATGATTGAGCAATTCCATTAAATCGTTTGGTGCAGGAGTTGCGGTACAACATAACTTGTATTCAGTATCTTTAAATAAATTAGTTAAGTTTACTCTTGTTTTACCAGTAAAATTTTTTAAGATGCTTGATTCATCCAAAACTACACCAGAAAACAAAGAAGTATCGATATTATCCAACTGCTCATAATTTGTAATATAAAGCCCGTTATCAATAGAAAAATCATCTCTTAATACATGAACCTTATAACCTAATAGTGGAGCTTCTTCATAGGCTGTTTGTACAGTTACACCGAGTGGCGCAACTATCAATACTGGCTTGTCAGTATAAATATTTACTTGATGTGCCCATTCCAATTGTTGCAATGTCTTTCCCATCCCGCATGCTTCAAAAAGACAAAATCTTTTCTTTTTGAGTGCTTTTTTAACGATGGCTTTTTGATAATCAAATAAAACGGAGTTTAGATCATCAACTTCAATATCAATTCCATTTGTTTCTTTGATTTTCTTTTTTGATTCCAAAAATTCTTGATAATTCATTTTTTCACTTCCTTTTCAAAGGATACATAATTAATAAAGCTCTATGCTTTTGTTCAGTTATCATCGTCATACGATAACCAATCAATCTATATTTATCAGCATAATTCTTTCTAAATATTTCTTTCATATCCTCATAATCAATGCATTCAAAGATGGCTCTTTTGTATGTTTTTTGCATATTTGACCTCCTCAAACACCTATATAACTATGACGTATAACCTATAATTATACGACATTACTTAAACCTCTCTAATCCCATATGTAGCAAGGGTTTCGAGAGATTTTGATATCAAAAAACTTTTTCTATTTTTTCTTCTACTTTTTTCATTTCCTGTATTATTTCTTCTATTTTTTCATTAGAATGAATAAACAATGGATTGAGTATTACTTTTGCATATTCACGTGTGATAAGATTATTGCTTTCATCCACTCCTAAATGCAAAGCTACTTCTTTGATATAACCATCATTTCTGGTCTCTTTTGAACTATTTTTAAAACCAGTCATAAACTTAATTAGTTTTTCTTCTTTTACTACAGTTGTTGCTTCAAACTGCATCTTTTGTTTAGCAAGTATCTCTACTGTTTTTACTTCAATAATCATTTTTTACCTCATTTCTATGTTTTGACTTCTATAACTAATCTTTCATCATAATCATCGATAGCAAAGCCACTTACAGTTAAATTTAAGATTTTGTCTTTTATACAGTCCTTATATTTCTTATCCGTAGTGATTAATACATAATCTTCATCACTAGAAACTCTATTACTGTTAACAATACTGATTTTGTAATTTTCATTTTGAAAAGCTTCCAAAAATTCTTTTAACGTTTTCACTTTCATCACCTCTTTAATATTTGATTCTTTCCACATTCTTTTTCTTTTCCTCAACAGAAGTATTTGCGTATATTTCAGTTGTTTTAATATCCGAGTGTCCTAGAATCCTAGCAAGCTCTGTTGAGTTGCCACCGGCTTTTAAAAACTGGATAGAAAACATATGTCTGAATGAATGCGGGTGTGCCTTTGCTAAATCAATACCTCTGCACATTCCACATATCTTTAAAATTCTTCTTTCAACTGTTCTTTCTGATATCATTGAACCATCATTCTTTTTTTCTGATGGAAATAACGTACCAGATTCAATCTTTTTATCTTTGGCATATGCAAGTAGCTCTCTTCTCAAATCCCCTCGCATTGGAACACTACGTTCCTTTCCTTTGTTGAATACAGTTACATATTTTTTTGATTTGCTCTCTTTGATATTTTCAACTGTGTAATATTTAAGTTCTGATACACGAATACCGGTGTATCCAAATATCTTCATAATAATGTAAGTTTCCATATTTCCAGTCTTTTTAGCCTTTGATAGCATACGTTTAAATTCTTCTGGTTTGATGACATTTTCAATCGATGTCTTTTCCTGCTCTTTGATAACTTTCAAACGATAGTCACTTACATATGTTTTTGCCTTCGTAGAGTTGTATTCACCTTTTTCATTAAGTTCTACATATTTGACGAACTTATTGATAATGATGATGTAGTTATTGACTGTTTTAGTAGAAAAGTTTTCTACTATCTTTTTCTTGTAAGCAATCAAATCACTTTTTGCTACATCTTCTTTGTCAAAAAAATCAACAAAATCATTTACAACTTTTCTATATTTTTTATATGTAGCTGCTGCTTTTTCATCCATAACTTCATCTTCAATAAATTCATCTATGTATGATTTAAGCATCGATTTTGTCAATTTTATTTTCATCTCAGATGTTTCTCCTTACATTCTTTTTTTCAGTAAAGTCTTTCTTTCTCATACGTACATAGATGTAGTACATATGATTGACTTTGTTATAGCGGATTTCATGATCAAGATAGGTTTTAGACTTATAATTGCTATTCATATAAATTGATACATTTGTATCATCAGCAATCATATTTCTAATTTTCTTTTTTGAAAAAGACGTATAGCTTTTTCTCTCTCTTGGTTGTTTTAATCCTTTTGATGATTTCCATCTTTTTTTGCCTTTTGGATCTTTTGACAAATAATTAGCAAGACCAGACAGTTCATATTCATCTGGTTCAAGTTCTTCGACTTTTGTTCTTATTCCATTTGTCCATAAGTCCTTCATCACTTTTCTATCGATACCTCCATCGATAATCAAATGATGATGAACCCTAATTTTCTTTTGAAGATCATACTCCGTCACATAGATATATTTGGCATTTTGAAGCTTCTTTTTCTTTCTTCTATAGTTGATTTTTCTAATCAACTTGTAAACTTCCTTTTCAGCATCTTCAATGCTTGGTGGAAGATTTTCATTTGAATAAGTCAAATGCATAATGTAATCATCTTTAGTGAAGTTGGAATTAATCAATCTAATGAATTGCTTTCTTGAATTTCTATCATTTAGATTTTTCTGCGCTTTCCTTGATTTTCTTTTTACCTTGAATTCTTGAAAATCCTTTTTATTGAAAATTGGATAAAGTTCAACCTCAAACATATTTCCAGCACTTATTGTTTTAGCAACATAATGATGATCAATGCTGTTTGTCCTTAGAAGATTTTCTATTTCCTTTTCTTCTAGCTGATTGATAGGTGTATCATACAAGGATTCATAGTCATATTCTTTATCTGTGTATTTCTTTTTCGTCGACTTGTTAGGACGCATTACAAGAGATACAAGGCATCATAGAAACTATATTTTTAATAGAATATATCTACTTTTTTTATAGAAATATGCTATAATAATTGTGTTAGGTTAATATAATTTCTAGATGCCATTGACCATTGGTTGATGGTTTCTTTTTTTATTGAAAATATTTATCTATGAAATCCTTGCTTTCTTGATACATCTCACCTTTTATGAGTTCATTCGCTTCCAAAAGCACTTTTCTTTTATTTTCTTGCTTATTCAAAATCGCACATAGCTTTCCAAAAATCATTACATCACTCAAATAATAATGCGCAGCCAATGTATCAAAATCATCACATACACCCGCATTTTCAAAATTTTTAATGTTTTTCAATACATAAATATTTAGAAAATCATTGTATGTATCTCTTTGTCCATCTTTTGATTCGATTGATGACAAATCAAGAAACAATTGAGTTGCTACTGGACTGCAGTATTTTTCAGTATTCATATATTTTTCTCCTTTCAAAAAATAAAAAAGCTACTATCAAAACGTATTTATCACTTAAAAACATCGTATTTTTCTCTTTTTATGTTTGTAATTAAAATCATTTTGCAAATTTGGAGGCATGAGAATGATTGATAATAGCTTTTTAGAGGTTATTACCTCTTAGCAATCATAGAAATATTTTTGTTAAGGGCTTGTGCATCGATTGTAGTAAGAGTCTCTATGATTGCTAACAGATAAAAACTATCTGTTATTTATATAAGCCTTTAGAAAAAAGCAGTTAATAATAAATCGGCTATAATAGTTAGGATCTTAGCAATAAATAAAAGTGTAATTATAACTGTTGCCAATCCTTTGAATGATAAATTTTCAATTTTCATTTTTTAATTCATCCATTTCTTTTAAAATGCGTTTCTTTTCAATATGCATTTCTCTAACTTGATACTTTAAAGCAATTACTTTATTCGTTAATTGAAACCACATTTCTTCTAATTTTTTGTAATTTTTTATTAAAAGAATGATTATAATTACTTGAACTATATTAGCTATAAACTGAACTATATTAGCTATAAACGAAACCAACAGAACCATATGTATTCTCCTTTCAATGTTAATATTAAAGTTTCTCAACTGAAAGGAACCTGCCATCTGAAGGAAGTTCAACAAATGAAACACATACGTACAAACAAATACTAGTAAATTGCATTTAATGACAAGTTCCTTTCAGCTGAGAAAATATTTTAATTAAACTTTATTTAAGATTTCTTCCATTTTTAATGACAAATCTAATGTTTTTGCTGTTTCAATAGCATTAAATAAATATTGACATTCTTCTTTATTGATGATGTTTTGAAGATGCATGATTTCAACATATGCATCTAATTTCCCGCTATAATAATCTTTTAGATTTATAGTTCTTAGAAGATCTAAAAAGTATCTATCAAATCTAATGATTAAAATTGTTTGTTTATTTTCTACGACTTTCATTTTATGAATCCCCCTTTGTTCCAAATCTTCTCATTAACCAACTGTCTAGCTTAGTTGTATCTATATGCCATTTAGAAGTCTTTCCCGGCGCTTTATATGCAGGAAAACCTTTTATTTTTAAAAACTGCTTCAATTGATGTTCAGTAAAACCATATGGAACAAGTTCCTTAATTGACATGTATCTTTTGGGATATAAATTATTTGTGGTAGTATTTTCCATTTTCACGTGTCTCCTTTTTTTATTTTTAGTGGTAGTATTTCCCAAGTAGATTATTTATCTACTGCTTCTGCAAAAAAAATATGATCCCTTTGCTCATTAGATAGTTCTAAAATCTTTTGAATATGTTTTATTTCTTGTGCATTGAATTCAACTATATTATTGATTTTATAACTTAATGAAGTGCGCGAAATCCCTATTTTTTTCGAGAGTGTGTCTAAAGTAAAACCTTTCATTCTAATAATCTTTTTAATTTCTAATGTATCTGTCATTTTATCACCTCCATTTTAGTAGCTAATTTATCTACCTCACAAACATAGTACATCTAAGTAGACTATATGTCAACTATATTTGAAACACTTTTCAATTAAAGTTGAATATTTAGCCACCACATGTTAGTATAATCTTATAAAGGAGGTGTTTGAAATGGGCATAGGAGATAGAATAAAGCAACGAAGAATTGAATTGGGAATGTCACAACAAGAACTTGCAACTGCAATGGGATATACTTCTAAATCAACAATAAATAAGATAGAACTTGGAAAAAATGATGTATCACAATCTAAAGTAGTCAAATTTTCAAAAGTTTTAAATACAACTCCATCATATTTAATGGACTGGGATTTAGATGATGAAAATAATGAATATATTGAAATAGGTCAAAGAATCAAAAAATGTCGTTTAAATTTAAATAAATCCCAATTAGACTTAGCTTCCTCATTAGGAATTGAACGATCAACATTACAAAAATATGAAGCAGGAAAAAGAGCTATCCCTATCACTGTATTAAAAGAGCTTTCAATTATCTTTTCAGTTTCTATTGATTATTTAGTAACTGGTTTAAATTATAACGGAAACGTAAAAACAACATCATATCCTATAAATGAAGAATTATCATATATGATTAACAACACTTTAAATACAGAAGCTACAATCAAACTAATAGAATTTGCTAGATTTTTATCACAAGACAAGAAAAATTTAAAATAGTTAAAATTATTTAGATGATTATGAAGGGAGAAAAATATGAAATATGTTAGGAAAATAATAGACAATTACTGTGTATTAGATTTAGAAACTACTGGGCTTTCACCAAATTATGATAGTATTATCGAAATAGGAATTATTAAAGTAAAAGAAAACAAAATCGTTGACAAGTATAATAGTTTAATCAATCCAGGATTTCTTATTAATGAATACATTACTTCTATTACTGGAATTACAAACGAAATGTTAAAAGGTAAACCAAAAATTATAGATTTAAAGAAAGAAGTACTTAATTTCATAGGTAATGATGTACTAGTAGGTCATAATATCTCTTTTGATGTTTCTTTCTTACAAAAGGGATTTAATGAAGAATTAAAAAATGAATATATTGATACATTACAATTTTGTAGAAAGCTATTTAAAGAATTAAGTCATCATAGATTAACTGATATGTCTAATTATTTAGAAATTTCTAGAAATGAACATCGCTCTATGAGTGATTGCTTATGTACTAAAGAACTTTATGACTGTATTAAAGAAAAAATGAAAAATGATGGTTTAGAAATCAATGATATATTTGCTAAAAGAAATTATTCTAGCAAAAATATAGATATACATGCCATTAAACCAGATAATATTGAAATTGATGAAGACAATTTCTTTTACAATAAACATTGTGTCTTTACTGGCAAACTTGAAAAAATGATTAGAAAAGATGCAATGCAACTTGTTGTTAATGTTGGAGGAATACTTGATAATTCAGTTACTAAAAAAACTAATTATTTAATATTAGGAAATAATGATTATTGTTCATCCATCAAAGATGGAAAATCAAGTAAACACAAAAAAGCTGAAAAATATAAATTAGAGGGTCAAGATATTGAGATCATAGATGAAGACACTTTCTATAATTTATTTAATTTAAATTAAAAAAATCAGTGGCTGGCACCACTGATCGTTACACATGAAAATGGAAAATACTACCACATATTTTCAAAACATAAAGAAAGGATCTATTATGCTTTTTCTCCATGAGCAAATTTATTTTATCATATTTGCTCATAGATTTAAAGCAACAAATAAATGAACAAGGATGATAAATTATGGCTAAATATAAAAAAAGAAAAGATGGCAGATATGCTACTTCTATCTATTTAAATAAGAAAAGATTTTATGTCTATGGAAAAACGATTTCAGAATTAGAAAAAAATAAACGTCAATTATTAATAGATTACGAATTGGGGCTTTCATTACATTCAAAGGACGTCCTTTTTAAAGATTATAAATATGTTTGGTTTGATAATAAAAAGCCATCTATAAGTGCTAAAAGTATTGCTAGTTACGATTCAATATTAAAAAATCATTTTACTTTAATTGACTATATGAAAGTGACCGATATAAAAAAATCACATATTCAAAAAGTAATTAACGAATTAATTGATAAACCAAATACCGCTAATAAAACTTATATGACTTTAAATCAAATAATGGAGAATGCTGTTGATGATGAAATTATAAATAGAAATCCATGTAGAAGAATTGTATTACCTAAAGTTGAAAAAAAAGAAAAAAGAATTCTAAGTGATGAAGAATTTTATTTAACAGAAGTTGCTGAATTTAATGATCGTGAAAAAATGTTTGTAATCATGAGCAAGTATTGCGGACTTCGTCCAGAAGAAACAAGAGCACTTACTAAAGATGATTTTTTTCTTACTCAAACAAGTGGATATGTAAGAATCAATAAAACTGTTGTCTATGTTTCCAATCAAGCAATCTTTCAAAGGTTCACTAAAAATAATACTAGTGTTAGAGACATACCTCTATTTGCTAATATTTTGCCTTTTGTAAGATATTATTTATCAAGTATACAAACTAACAAGCTATTTACAAATCTTTCAAGTAAGAAAGATGAATACCTCTCTTGTCAATCTTACAAATGGTTGATAAAGAAAATCAAAGATAAAATTAGAATGAAGGCATGGGAACTAAACATTGAATTTAAAGAAGATGGATTTACCCCTTACACGTTTAGACACACCTATGCCACCCTACTTTATTATTCTGGTGTACGATTAAAAGAAGCTGAATATTATATGGGACATGCTGATAGTAAAATGCTCACTCAAGTATATATTCATTTAGATAAAACTTCATTAAGAGAGAATAATCCATTAGAGGATTTTATAAAAAATAAATTAGAATTAAATAGAAAAAACATTAATGAAAAACTACTCTCAAATGAGTAGTTTTTTTGACAACTTTTTGACAACGCAAAAACCAACCAAATTCATATAAACTCATTCTAATTCATTTAAATAAAACACCTAAAACAAGATATAAAAAAAGCTCAAACCTCTAGTAAAACCTAGTGTTTAAGCCATTTTATCAATTGGTCTCCCCGCACGGTCTCGAACCGTGGACCCTCTGATTAAGAGTCAGATGCTCTACCAACTGAGCTACGGAGAGATAACAATGATATTCTAATACAATCTATTTTTAAAATCAAGGAAAATCATTAAATTTCTTAAAAATCTATTGAAATATAAAAATGATTTTCTTTTTTATATATTGTAATAACTTCTTGATTATAAAACTTCTTTAAACTAATTAGATTATGAAACCAATCATCATTTGAATTATATTGAAAAAGAATATTTTGTTTTGTATCTACAATAATAAAATCATAAAAACTAAAATGTTGTAATAGATTTCTTAAAGTAATTTTTTCATCAAAAGCATCTGTTGATATTTCACCAATCCCTTTTAAAGTATACATTGCCATTTTTGATCACCTAAATCATATTATACGTTATTGTGTATATATTCACAATATTTTTGCAAGAATAATTCTATATAATTATACATATAAGGAGGACATAACAATGATTGATTATTCACCGTTATGGCATACAATGGAAGAAAAGCAGATTTCTCAATATGTTCTTCTAAAAAGTGGTATTGATCATAAAACTTTAGACAGATTAAAAAAGAATAGTAATATTACAGCTCTCACTCTTGAGAAATTATGTTTGATTCTTGATTGTCAACCTAATGATGTAATTACCTTTGTACAAAAATAGTTTTAATAAACTATTTTTTATTTTACTTATATCATCTTATATCTTAAGCATATAAGTACTATAGGGAGGTGAACTATGCAAATCATTCGTAAAAAATACAACTGGGCTTCTCCATTGTTCAAAAGAAATAAAACAAATAGAATTATTTTGCATCATGCACAAGCAAAAACATGTAGTGTAGAAGATATCCATCAGTGGCATTTAAAAAAAGATTGGAGTGGAATTGGATATCATTTCTTAGTAAGAAAAGATGGTACGATTTATCAAGGTAGACCTGAAGATACAATCGGGGCGCATGCTAAAGGTGCAAATCATGATTCAATCGGTATTTGTGCTGAGGAGATTTCATGAAAGAAGAAATGAATCCTTTACAACTCAATGCCTTAATTGATTTAGTTTCTTATATAAAAAATAAATATCACCTTTCTAGCATTAAAAGACATAAAGATGTTGCTTCTACAGATTGCCCAGGAACCCATTTTCCATTTTCTACAATTATTTCTTCAAATCATATTGTTTTAGAAGATACTTGGTTGCAACGTTTAAATCAAGAAATTAAAAAACAAGGTTTTCGCACGTATCCTACTGTTAAAAGAGATGCCCAAGGAAAAATTACAAGACTCATTCAAGAACGCCTTAACTTTGTAGGATTCAACTTAAAAATTGATGGTATCTTTGGTGTCAATACCGAAAAAGCTGTTAAGAAATTTCAAAATAATAGAAATTTAAAAGTAGATGGCATCGTTGGTAAAAAAACATGGCCTTATCTAATAAAAGGTATAAAAGTATAAAAAAACTCCTATACGGAGTTTTACATAAAAACTAATAATATAATAGCAACCAAATTATTGATCATATGCATTAAAATAGGTACACAAATTGTTTTTCTTTTTTCATAAGCATAGGAAAAAGCAAACCCCATTCCACCATAGGAAAACAAATAAATTAGTTGCGATAGATCACCAGCAAATAAAGCAGAATAAATGTGTAAAAAACCAAATAAGAATGAACTTGCAAAAATAGCTAACCATTTACTTTTATCTCTAAGGCTTCTAAAAACAAGTCCTCTAAATAAAAGTTCTTCTAATATAGGTGCTAAAATAACCGATTGAAAAGCCATCAATAAGGCACCATTATTTAGATAATCTTCAAATAATAATTGATTGGCAGAATCATTTGACCCTCCACCCAATACAAAATTAATAATCATATTAGCAACAATTGAAATTCCATAAATCATTACAATACCAATTGTAATAGAATAAACAAAATTATCTGTAAAATGTTCTTTAAATCTTTTTATATTATCTATCAAAAAATCTCTTAAAAGCCATACAACCAAAACAAAACTCAATAATGAACAAATCAAATTTAAGTAGATTCCTAAAACTGTCGTATCTCTTGTAATATTTGTATACTTTAATAAAAGATAAATACCAAAATTAGCAAACCTTGGTATGACATATAAATATAACGGAAACAAAAGAATAAATCCAATTGCTTTTTGTTTTCCATTAATCTTTCCTGCAAAGCTTTCAGTCATCATAAACATCCCTTCAACTATAGCTCAACACTATTTTTATCTGCATAATCTAATTCTTCATAGAAAACAGCCAAACATGTATTAAGCTTTACATCATAAAAATAAGCACTAAAGAAAGTAGAAACAACCCCTGTTATAAATGTTACTAAAAAAGGAATAGGCATAATCGTTTCTACAAACATTGCCACAACGCCTGAAACCAAACCAGCTAAAATCATCCATCCAAAGAAAGAAAATTCTAATTTAAACAAAGTCCATTTATTTCCTTTCATTAAGCGACTGGATTCTTTTAAGGCTGTTAATCCAGTATAATTATATTTTTGTAAAATGTAGTTAAATAATCCAAATTTTAATGATAAATAAACAGATAAAATCGAAATAATAATTACGAGTATAAAAACAAATGAAAACACATTTGATAATGAAGCAACAATATTAACAATTTCATCTTGAGAAATCGTTGATTTATTAACATACATTAAAACAAGTTGAGATAAATTTGAAAATTGTGCATCTGTAATCATTGTATACATCAAAAGCATTCCAATAACCCCTACAACAATACCCGCTAAGGCAACAACAACTCTATACAAAAAATATGTTGGAAAAAGTTGACCAAATCGTTTAATTCCTACAAGTGAATCTTCTTTTTCATCAACTAAATTTCCATTATTATTAACAACCTTTAAAGACGCTACAATAATTCCATGTCCCAAAGTAACTGTTAAAATACTTAAAATTAAACTTATAATACTTCCTAAAATGCCATCAAATAATCCTGATAAAGCCGAAAACAAAGCTTGAATAATACCAACATATAAAATAACCTTAAATAACTGATTAGGTTGTCTTAATACTTCATTTGCTTTATTTTTGATATCATATATATTCATTTCTTTCACCATCCTATAAAGGCATTATAACAAATATTATATTTGATGAAAACTATTTTAAATCCAAACTTGTTTTAATAGCCTCATTGACTTTCTTCATAAAATAATCATCTAAAGTACCTAATTTTTCTTGAAATCGAACTTTGTCAATCGTCCTTATTTGTTCAAGTAAAATAACAGATTTCTTTTCTAAAGAATCACAACGAATAATGACATGCGTGGGAATAGGATTTTTGGTGAGTTTTGACGAAATCGGAGCAACAATAACAGTTGTTGAAAATTTATTTCCTTTATTATTTTGTAATACTAAAACAGGTCTTATTCCACCCTGTTCACTTCCTATAACCGGTGAAAGATCAGCATAATAAATATCTCCCCTACTAATCATAAAATAACCTCCTATTGAATTTTATGAGTCGTTTTTCAAATTATGATAATCGCTTCTTTAACACCTTGATTTATGCTATGATATATCACGAATAATAAAAAGAGGAGATACTAAAATGATTAAAGCAATAATATTTGATATGGATGGTTTAATGATTGATAGCGAACGTGTTACTTTTGAATGTTATCAAGAAAGATTAAAAGATATGAATTTAACAATGGATGAAGAATTTTATAAAACATTATTAGGGAAACCTATTAAAGGAATCTATCAAAGATTTTATGATGTTTATGGAAATGATTTTCCTATTCAAAACGTGATTCAAGATGTACATCAATTAATGGCTGAACGTTTTGAAACAGAAGGAGTTCCTGTAAAAAAAGGACTTGTTGAATTATTACATTATTTAAAAGATAATAATTATAAAACAATTGTTGCTACTTCAAGTAATCGTGATCGTGTAGATAAAATTTTAGCACAAGCTAAAATTACAGAATTCTTCGATGATTCTATTTGTGGTGACGAAGTTACTAAAGGAAAACCAAATCCTGAAGTTTTCTTAAAATCTTGTCAAAAACTTGGCGTTAATGTTGATGAAGCTATTGTTTTAGAAGATAGTGAAGCAGGAATTCAAGCAAGCTATGATGCAAACATCAAAGTAATTTGCATTCCTGATATGAAATATCCAGAAAAACAATATGAAGAAAAAACATTTAAAATTTTAAAAGATTTAACTGAAGTTACAGTGTATTTAAAAAGTCTCTAATTAAAGAGACTTTTTTAATATATCATAAATCAATTCAACAACACGTTTTGTATTTTTACCATCTTGATATTCAAAAAATATATTTTTAAAAGCTTCTAAATTCCCCACTTCATTCTTTTGTATTCCTTGAATCAACTCATCAATATTTTTACAAATCTTTCCTGGAAATAAATCTATATTTACATAACATCCAACATCTTTTAAATAATCATTTAAATCTGGAACATAAAAATACATTGTTTTATTTAAAATAGAATAATCAAAAACAATCGATGAAAAATCTGAAATCAAGAGATCACTTAAAGCAAACAATTCATGTGTATCTTCATTAAACATATCAATAATACGAGGGTGTTGCGGAAGACAAATATTTTTTAACAATGGATGTAATTTATAAATGAGATACGTATTTTCATCAAAAGAATTTATTAACTTTTCACCATCAAATGGAAGCATTGAAAAACCTTGGTAAATATTTCCCCTAAAAGTAGGAGCATATAAAATAATTTTTTTATCCTTCAGCATTGGATACTTAGCTAACAATTTATTTTTAGATACTTTTAAATAATTATCATCAAATAAACAATCTACCCTTGGCATACCAGTAACAACCACATTTTCTTCTTTAACAGAAAAAGCTTCACTATACGGTTTTTTCCAATAAGAGCTATTTGCTATCACATAATCATAATTTTTAATTGGATATTTTCTAGCAAGTGAATTCCCAAATTTTTTTATCGCACCACAAGCATGCCATACTTGTATCACATTGACTCCTTCTCTTTTAAACGTAGAAACAACATAATTATTATCTCTTATAATAACCACTTTTGATGTATTAATTATAAAAAGCTGTTGAATACAATTAAGCATATATAAAAAGTTTTGTTTTATTCCTTGTTGATCATACTCAATAACAACTTTTTTGAGATTTAATTGTTTATCTTGTTTTAAAACATCATAAATCAATTTCATATCAGAATCTAAATATTTAGATTCCAAAGAAACAAAGGCAACTTGATTTTCTTTTATTTTAAATCTCTTAACAAAAATATTTAAAAATCCCAAAATAATATTTAATATTAATTTTTGTAATCCCATCTTAGCACCTACTTAAAAACAATATCAACTACTCGTTTAGAAGCTTTACCATCTTCATGATTATTAAAACGTTGATTAAACTTATCTAAACGTTGATAATCGTAACCTTTTTTAATTTCTTCTAATAGTTGATTTTCATCTTCAATAATATCTCCAGGTAAATCATGATAAATATCTAAATAAAAACCTCTTAATTCGTCTCGATAATGAATCAAATCATACATATAAAAATAAATAGGTCTTTTTAAAATAGCATAATCAAAGAAAACACTTGAATAATCAGTAACTAAAGCATCTGCAATAATATATAAATTAGAAATATCTTCATTAGCTTCTACAAAATAAACAAATCCTTGATATTGATCAATATTAAAATCATTAACAATTAAATAATGAGGTTTAAATACAATAACATATTCATCCCCTAATATTTTTTGCCATTTATCAAAGTGAACTTCTAATTTAAAAGTATACCCTTTGGTTATATAAGAATTATCTCTCCACGTTGGTGCATAAAGAAGTACCTTTTTATCAAGAGGAATTCCTAATTTTTTCTTAATATTTAAAACATCTTCTTCTGTATAATTTGTTAAAAAATCATTTCGCGGATAGCCAGTTTCAATCAATCTTTCTCTATTAATTCTAAAAGCACTTTGGAAAACCTCAGTTGTAAAAGCACTTGGAGAAATCATATAGTTATACTTTTTAACATCTTGTGCGTATGTTTCATGCATCATTTCTTCATTCATGCCACTTCGATAAAAAGTAGTTCCTTCAGGAACTTCTATATCGAAAGCCAATTTTTTAAGCGGTGTCCCATGCCATGTTTGTAAATATATTTGATTTTTCTTTTTTAAAACATACATTGGTAATTTACAATTTGCAATCCAATATTGACTTCTTGCAAGATAAAAGAAATAAGGAATTGAAAAATATTCAATCACTTTAGCATTTTCAATAGTAATATTTTTCTTTTTATGATGCTTAATAGCCCATATAAAACGATAATCTTTAAATTGATCTTGTTGTCTCATATATTCATAAATAGCTCTAGGATTATCGCTATACCCCCTACCATGGAAGGCAATAAACAAGACTGTTTTTTTATGAGTTGGTATTAACTTATAAGTCATTCGATAGATAAACTTAATTGTTTTACCTAAGATATTTTTTATTAATCTAAGCATTTTAAACCTCCTTATAAAAATAAGGGGTAACCCCCCCTTATTTAAAAACTGCTTCAACTGCTCTTTGTGAGGCATTTCCATCATCAATAGAACAGAATTTATCATAGAATACTTCATAACGTTGAGCATATTTTTGATTCATTTCATCAAGATGTTTAATTTGATCAATCACTTCTTTAGTCGAATAAACTAGTGGACCAGGAAGTTCTTTTTCCATATCAATATAGAAACCTCTTAAAACATCACGATATTTATCTATATCATAAGTATAGAATAACATTGGTCTTTTTAAATTAGCATAATCAAAGAAAACACTTGAATAATCTGTAATACAAATATCAGAAATTAAATAAATTTCAGTAATATCATCATATTTAGATAGATTATAGGCAAAATCTTCAACTCCTGTAACATCTAACGCATCCGCAATATAATGATGTGTTCTAAGTAGGATGACATATTCATCTCCTAACTCTTCTTTCATCATTTCTAAATCTAATTTTAACTTAAATTTATATTGCCCTTTTCCATAGTATTCATCATCTCTCCATGTTGGTGCATATAAAATTGTTTTCTTATCTAATGGAATATGAAGCTTCTTTTTCAAATCTAATGCAATTTGATCTTTATTTGGTGCATACAATAAATCATTACGAGGATATCCAATTTCTAGCATTGTTCCATTGGTATACATAAAACAACTTTTGAAAATATCACTTGAAAATTTATTAGCTGCAATTAAATAATCCCATTCTTGTTTTTGACGATAAAATTGAGATTTATAAGTTGGAGAAGCTGCAGTCACCTCTTCTTGATCAAAAGCGAGACGTTTAAGTGGTGTTCCATGCCATGTTTCTAAGAAAACTTGACCTTCTCTTTTTCTAAACCATAAAGGTTGTCTGATATTAAAAACAAAATATTTAGATTTAGCTAAATAGTAAGCATATTTCTTCGTAAATCTTTTAACAATGATTCCTTCATAAGGCAGTTTTTCTTTAGAATCATTTAAAACCCAAATAAATTTATATTTTCCTGGATAATTTTTAGCTAAATATTCATAAATATATTTTGGTGAATCTGCATAACTTTTACCCATAAAAGTTTCAAACATGACCCAATTTTCTTCAATTGGTTCATTGATATATTTATGACGATATAAATACTTATTAATTTCATTTTTATTTTTTAATATCTTTTTCATCTTATTTTTAGCAAGATGTTTAGCAATTACTTTTTGTGTTTGTTGTAGATTATGATTTCTAGCAAGTTTCACCATTTTTCTTTGATAATGAGACATATTTTTCAATAAATCATCTCTTACATCCTGCATTAAAATAGACATTTGATCAAATCTTTCATCTCTCCAAAAATCATCTTTAGATCGTCTAATTTTCTTAGCAAAGAAATTACTATAATATTTAATCATTTTAGAATCTAAATAATAACGAATTCTACTTTCTTTATCTACTAAAGAAATAGCATACTTATAGACATTAATAAATTCATCAAATTTAGTTTCATCTTTAATTTGCGACAAGGCAGGTGTATTGATTGGATCATTATGTTTTCTTTTTGCATAGAGTGTTTTGTCATTGAAATCTATCTTATGACCATACATAACAAGTCCTTCTACAAAAGGTAAATCACTATAATAAATGAACCCTTCATTAAAACGTAAATGATTTTCTTCAATTAAAGAACGTTTAATTAAAATATTTAAAACTGAAATATTTCGAATCCCTTTTTTCGCTCTAATTAATAAATCAATTCTTCTTTGTTCATCACTATCATCTATGTCAGAATAATCTTTTTCTAAGAATTTATGATTACGATCATCATCTTTATCCTTCAAATTTAATTCTTCATTTTTTTCATCACCCATGGTTTCAAAAACTTGTTTTTTAAACCATGTGATCCATCTTCTACCAACAACTAAATCTAAATCTTTTTGCATAGCATCTTGAAGCAAACAAGATAATGTTTGAGGCATAATATAATCATCACTATCAATGAAATAAATATAATCTCCTGTTGCATTTTCTAAACCAAGATTTCTTTTTTTAGCAACGCCTTCTTCTATTGAACAAGGAATAACATTCAAAGATATTTTATCTTTATATGTATCTACTAATTGTTGAAATTTTTGGTCATCTTGACTTCCCACTAATAATGTTTCAATTTCAACATTTTCTTGTTCACTTAAACTTTCTAAACAATCTTTTAAATATTGATAATATCCTTCATAAGGGACAATCACACTAATTTTCATACAACTCTCCTTTATTATAATTTATCTTTTAAATCATCTTTGATTTTAGTTGTAGAAATACCTTCTGTACGAGGTAAATAAACTACTTCACAATAATCTTTTAAGAAATCAAATTGGCCTTTCCAATCATCACCCATAACAAAAACATCAACATCATGTTCTTGAACATCTTTTATTTTTTGATCCCATGATTCTTCTAAAATAACTTCATCTACATATTTAATAGCTTTTAAAATAGCCATACGATCTTGATCACTATGATAAGCTTTCTTACCTTTTTGAGCATTAAAAGCATCACTGCTGACTGCTACAATCAAATAATCTCCTAATTCTTTAGCACGTCTTAAAATATTTAAATGACCAACATGAAACAAATCAAAAGTTCCATATGTGATAACTTTCTTCATCCTATTTCTCCTATCTCTTCATTTTATCTAATAATTTTTCCCAAAAACCAATTTTAGGATTTTGAACAATTCGACTTTCAAATTTTTCATCATTTAATTTTTTCTTTTCTTTTTTCTTTAAACTATTATAAAAATCAACATATTCGGCATACTCATCGCATACTTCTTCAACGTCACCATATTCTTTTAAACGTCCACCTTCAATCCACATAGCCTTTTGACAGAATCCTCTTACTTGTGGCAAAGAGTGAGAAATAAAGACAATTGTTTTTCCTTGATCTTTAAGTTCATTCATTTTATCTAAGCACTTTTGAGCAAATCCTTTATCCCCAACCGATAAAGCTTCATCGACAATGATGATATCAGGATTTAAATAAAGTGAAATTGAAAAACCTAATCTTGATTTCATCCCACTTGAATATTTCTTAACGGGTTGATATAAGAAATCACCAATTTCAGCAAATTCAATAACACCTTCCGTAATTTCTTGAATTCTTTTTCTAGAAAGTCCAAGCAATGCTCCTTTAACATTAATATTTTCAAGCCCTGTAAGTTGCATATCCAATCCTGTATTGATTGCAATTAAAGCTTGTTCTCCATTGATATCCATTGTACCCTCATCAATTTGTGAAATACCTGCTAAAATCAATGATAATGTTGATTTACCCGAACCATTTGTTCCTAAAATTCCTACAACTTCTCCTTTAGGAATTGTAAAAGTAATATCATTTAAAGCATAGAATCTTTGTGTAACTGAGCTTTTTGATTTACCATCATTTTTCTTTTTTAATTTATATATTTTTGAAACATGTTCAAATTTAATTGCATAATCTTCCATTATTACCACCTAAATCATATCAATAAATTTATGTTTAAATTTATACATCATCATACTACCAATTGTAAAAATCACAATGACAAACACCCAAAAGAAAAGCATTTGTTTCCAATAAAATAAGATTCCATGATGATATAAGAAACAATCTCTATAACCACATACAACATAATAAATTGGATTAGCTTTCATAATATATCTTACTGTCATTTGCCACCCATATTTGTGTAAACGTGAAATTGGCCATAAAATTGGTGTTAAATAAAGTAATAAACGCATACACGCTAAAATAAGTTTTCTTGTATCACGAGCTAACATATTTAAAACAGATGTAATCATCGCAAGTGAAATTGTTAAACAAATTGCTGCAAAAAGATAATAAATAAGTTCAAGCCAATAAAGTGAAGGCATGATCCCTTGTGTAAGCAAAAAGACAACTAAGATAGCCATCAAACAAAAATGATTAAACAATTCTTTTCCAACAACTGTAGCTGGTAAAACGGATACTGGAAATTTCATTTTTGTAATGACATTACGTTTAGCATAAATGGCATTGGCACCATTAGTAATACATGGACTAATAAAAAACCATACCACCATTCCACATAACATCCATTGAATAAAAGGAATCTTTCCTACAGACTTTCTATTCATAATTAAACCAAACACAAAATAATACGTCATAATTTGAATTGCTGGATTAGCAAAATTCCAAAAAACACCTAATCTTGAATCTCGCATATCAGAAAGCAATTCATATTTTGAAATACAATATATACGATACAAATTTGTAAAGTTTTCTTTTAATACATATCGAATACTTTTAAACATACTTACCTCCAAAAAGTAAACCTACTATTACTTTTACATCATACCACTATTTTTTGCAAATAAAAACAAAAAAAAGGAACAATGGCTTTAAATAACCATCATTCCCTAAAAATACTTATTTATTCATCCATGATTCATCACTTGGATCAACTTTCCAAGATTTTAATTTTTCCATATCTTCATGTTTAATATAGTCATGTTCTTTTGCTACTTCAATTAAAGTATCATAATTTGATAAAGTCACAAAAGGACAATGTGCATTTTCAAAATTAACTGTTGCTTTATCTAAACCATAAGTAAAGATAGCAATTAATCCTAAAACTTCACATCCAGCCTCTCTTAAAGCTTCAACACATTCTAAAGAAGAACCACCAGTTGAAATTAAATCTTCAACAACAACAACTTTCATTCCTTCTTTAACAACACCTTCAATACGGTTATTACGTCCATGAGATTTAGCTCCTCCACGAACATACCCCATTGGTAAATCTAAAATATCAGCAGCTAAAGCAGCATGTGCAATCCCAGCAGTAGCTGTTCCCATTAAACATTCTGCATCTGGGAAATTATCTTTTACAAGTTGAGCAAGTCCTTGTTCAACATCTTTTCTTACTTTTGGATAAGATAAAGTTAAACGATTATCACAATAAATTGGTGATTTAATACCACTTGCCCAAGTAAATGGTTCATTCGGTCTTAAAAAGACAGCTTTAATATCTAATAAATCTTTAGCAATAATTTTTTTCATTTCTATTCTCCTTGAAAATCTTGATAAACTTTTTTATATGTCGCCAAAGGATCTTGACTTCCTGTAATTGTTCTACCAACAACAATATAGCTTGAAGTAAGTTCTTTTGCCATAGCTGGTGTTGTTACACGTTTTTGATCATTGACATTATCACTTGCAAGACGGATTCCTGGTGTAACTGTCAAAAATTCTTTTCCTAAATGATCATGAATGATTTTTGATTCTAATGGTGAACATACAACCCCATCTAATCCTGCAGCTTTTGCATTTTCAGCCCATTTTAATACAACATTTTCTAATGGTTCATGAATAAGTAACTGATTATCTAAAACATCTTGATCTAAAGATGTTAAGCATGTTACAGCAATACATAATGGTCTTTTACCACTTGTTTTGCCTTCTTCTAATCCTTCAATAGCAGCTTTCATCATTTCAATACCACCTGAAGCATGAACATTGACCATATCGACATCTAATTTAGCAAGTTGTCTCATGGCACTTTTTACAGTATTTGGAATATCATGTAATTTTAAATCTAAAAAGATTTTATGTCCCATTTCTTTAATCATTTTAATGATTTCAATTCCTTCTCCATAAAACAATTCCATCCCTACTTTTACATAAAGACTTTCTCCCTCAAATTGTTTTAAGAAGTTTTCAACATCACTTTTTGTCTTAAAATCAAGAGCAATACAAATTCTACTTTCGTTCATAAAAACCTCCTTATTATTCTTTTACTATTATACCAAAATTACTACCTCTATTCTACACGATTTATTTATTTTTTTGATATTCTTCTAGTAAATGTAAAACTAACTTTTCAAATGTCCAATTATAATTTGTTGCTGTTACAACAGCTTTTAAACAAAGTGTTGAATTATTTTTTAATTTTGATAATATTTGATCCATTTGTAAAGATGCAACGTTTGAAAAAACAACAACCGCTGCTTCTAAATTATTCTTTTTTGTTTTTTTAATCTTTTTATTTAAAATATCTTTAACTTTATTTTGTGTCATCTGTTCATTCAATAAAATTATTTCAATGTTCATCAACAAACATAATTGTTTTAATGATTCATAATTTTGAATCTTTTCCTTACGATAAATAATGAGCTTTGCGTTCATAAATTCTCCTTTATATACAAAAAAACAGCTATAAAAGCTGTTTTTCTTATTAACCAAGTCTGTTGTAGTATTCAACGATTAATGATTCATTGATTTCTGAGTTTAATTCAGATCTTTCAGGTAAACGAGTTAATTTACCAGTTAATTTATTAGTATCAACTTCAACGAAAGCTGGAGTTGCAACTTTGTTTTCTAAAGCTTCTTTAATAACTGCTAAATTTAATGATCTTTCTCTTACTTCGATAACATCTCCAACATTTACTCTGTATGATGGGATATCAGTTTTAACACCATTTACTAAGAAATGACCATGGTTTACTAATTGTCTAGCTTGTCTTCTTGTAGAAGCAAAACCTAATCTATAAACAACATTGTCTAATCTTCTTTCTAATAAGCATAAGAAGTTGTAACCATGGATACCTTCCATTTTACCTGCTTGATTAAATGTGTTGTGGAATTGTTTTTCATTAACTCCATACATATGTCTTACTTTTTGTTTTTCTGCTAATTGTAATCCATATTCAGTTTGTTTTTTTCTTTTTTGTCCATGTTGACCTGGAGCATAAGCTCTTCTGTTTAATTCTTTCCCGTTTTCTAAGATTGAGAATCCTAAACGACGAGAGATTTTCCATTGTGGTCCTGTATAACGTGCCATAAATTTTCCTCCGTATTGTTTTATTTGCATAAAGCAATAACATTGCATAGATCAATTGATAAGTGTTAATATTAAGCATTTCCCATTGCAGCCAGGTACTTTGCAATCATTTGATATTAACGCATTTTTTCAATCCTCTATGTGCTGCTATTCATTTACTGCCTTGTCATCATACTATATATTTATACCAATGTCAAACATTATTTTCATCCATAAAATCTTTATTTTTTGTCGATTTTACATATTGGATGACGAATCACTGTTTTCCATTTTTCCGGAGCATTTTTTCTTGCATCTGATAAATAAATTTCATGATGCAATCTTGATTTGTTAAAATCATTACGGTAACCCTTTTCTTGAAGAAATTGATTCATTATTTCTACTGTATTTATTTCATCATCAAAAGATCCTTGATGCATCATTTGCACACATAATCCTTCTTCAAAAGTAAAAAATTCCGCTTTTGAGCAATCTATCTTCTTTTTAATAGTGGCTCTTTTTACTGCCCAATCAAAATCTTTTTTTGTAATAAAGTCAGGAAGTCTAATTACTGAAATCCAGTTAAAATTTTCTTTATGTAAATAATCAACATTTTCAACATTTTCTTGCCACCAAAAACCTTCAAGTGGCGGTACAACAAATTGGTAAAAACCTTTAATTTGATAATCTGTTTTATAACTCATTTTTAAAGTATACACCACTGCATAAAGTACCTGAATGGCTTGTTGATAACTTCCATCTTCTTCATTAGGATTGCCTTTTCCTCTTACTGCGATATAATTGAATGAAGGTATATTAATAATTTCCGGTTTATTTTTAGGCCTATAATATTCTTTATATTCTTTTTTTAAATCAAAAATCATCTTTCTTTTCTCCTAAACAATAGGTATTTGAATTTCTGTAAGCCACTCATCAACTGATTCTTTATTCCAAATACCATCAATATAACATTCTCTTGATCGTCCCGATACTTGATAACCATTATCCTCTACATATTTCATAAGAAAACTATACGCCACACCAATTTCATCATAAGCTCCTTTATAAAAGATACTTAATACCTTTGTTTCTGGTATCTTTTTAAACATAATTCGTGTACTTTCTTCGCCCATACATTCCACTGCTTCATTATGTCGGATCCAAATATCACTTTCTTTATGTTCATTATCCAAATATTCACAAAATTCATATGGTGGCTTTGTACATTTTACATGTGGATTCAATTCCTTGCATTCTTTTTTTAAGCTTGGAATAATTTTCATCATATCCGAATAACTTTTTACCTTTACTTCACTATAATAGACAATTGTTTTCGGTATCATTTTTTCTATTACTTGATATTGTATTTCATTATCATCCAAAAGATGATGAATCATCAAAAGACGGCTTTCAATTTCTTCTTTTTGACTTTCTAATACTTTTGCTTTAGAAATAAGCACTTCCTTTAGATTAGTACCTTTATTAATTGCTTGTATTTCTTCAATTGTTAATCCTAATTGACGATACGACTTAATTCGTGCTGCCTCTTTTAGTTGACTCGTTTCATAAAAACGATATCCTGTTTGTTCATCTACTTTTTGCGGAATCAAAAGACCTCTTTTTTCATAAAAACGAAGTGCTTTGATTGTTAAATGAGACAACTTTGAAAATTCTCCGATTTTTAACATGATTTGATTCTCCTTTCCTCTTTCAAATTATGAATTGTCCCCTAAGGGGAGAGTCAACAATTTTTCTATGATTAAAAAATACGGAGTGGTGTTCACTCCGTCATTTTATTACTTTTAATCTTTTTCTTTTATCCAGTCAAAATGAACACAAGCATTATAAATACCATCTTGATCACATGGTGTAGTTACATAAGTTGCTTTTTCTTTTAATTCATCGATAGCATTTCCCATCGCAATACTTGTCCATTCGTCTCTAAACATACTTAAATCATTTTTTTCATCACCAAAGACAACAACATCTTTATAATTACCCTTAAAATGATCAACCATCATTTTAATACCAACTGATTTATCACCAGGTTCTACAAATAAATATTCTTTATGGAAACGACACCAAGGTAATTCTTTTAACGTTTCTAATTTTTGTTCCTCTGGAGAAAAACATGCCACATAAACTTTAAAGATTTGATCATAATTTCTAGGATCTAATCCATCTACAACCTCAGTATCCATATAAACATCGTGTGTAAAATCATAAAAGCGAGAATCCGGTGCCAATCTTCTTGTTTTATTATCTGGTGAAATAGCCCAAATAAATCCTTTTTCTTTACATTCATCTATTAAGTCTATACATTTTTGATAATCTAATGGTTTAATTGTAATAAGTTCATTGTTGATGGTAATTCCATTACCACCATCACTGACCATATTTTCAAAGCCAAGTTCTTTCATATGATCTACAGCCATAGCATAGCTTCTTCCTGTAGCTATTGCTACAAAATGTCCTTGTTCTTTTAACATGAGAATTGCTTTTTTTGTGGATTCAGGGATGTATTGTCTTCCTGGTGTTCCTACTGCTAATGTTCCATCAATGTCAAAAAAGAAAAATTTTTTGTTCATAACTAACTCCTTATAAATACTTATCTAATTCTGTTTCTACTGTTTTATTGATTTTTACCTTTGGATGATCAATTAATTTACCACGTGTAAATACTTTTTCAACATATCTTAAAGCTTTTAAATCATCTAAAGGATTTTCACTTACAACAATCATATCTGCATCCTTACCAACATCAATACTTCCTGTAATATTTTCAAGACCAGCGTATTTAGAAGCAAGTGATGTTGCTGTATATAAAGCAAAACGGTTAGAAACACCAATATATTTATGGAAATAATAAAGTTCTCGCCAGAAGTCATATTGACTCACCCATGGACATCCTACATCATTTCCTAAAACAACAGGTATATCATTTTCTAATGCTTGCTTTGCACAATCAATAATACCATTGAAAACGAGTTCACCATTGTATTTTTCTATTTCTGAAACATTGGAAATACTTGGATCAAACAACGCAAACGGAAGTGCTGGTGAAATCGTCGTACATAAAAAAGCCTTCTTTTCTTTAAATAAAGCAATCATTTCATCATCTAATTTTGCTCCATGTTCAATCGAATCAACACCATTTTCTAAAGCTACTCGTACCCCTTCAGATGATTCAACATGAGCAGCTACTTTATAGCCAAGTTGATGTGCTCTATCACAAACAGCTTTTACCATTTCAGGAGGCATTTTTAATTCGCCAGGCACTCCTTTTTCTTTTGCATCTAAAACCCCACCAGTAATCATAAGTTTAATCAAATCAACATTTTGACTTTTTGCTTTATCCACTAAAGCTAGAGCTTCTTCATTATTATGAGCAGCAATGGCGACTGATCCTGCCATATGACCATGAGGAACAGAAATTCCCTCATTGCTGGCAACAATTCTTGGACCAATAACTTTTCCTTTTAAAATTTCATCTCTTAATTTAGAATCATAATGAGCAATTCCTCCAACTGTACGAATTGTTGTTACCCCACTCATTAATTCGATCTTAGCGAAATTAGAAACCACTTTATACGTAATTTTTCGTGATAATGGATTAGACATCAACATTTTAACTGTCTTTTCATTATCTTTTTGTTTCTTTTGTGGTTTTCCATTTCCTGCAAGATGAACATGCATGTTGATGAGTCCTGGTAAAATATATTTTCCTTGTAAATCAATAATTTGATAAGATTTATCTAAATTACGATAAGGTTCAATAGCCACAATTTTTTCATTTTCAATAAAAATTGCTTTCCCTGTTTCTACTTCCATATCCTGATGACCATTTAAAATTTTTCCATTAATTAATGCATACTTCATAACCATTCCCTCTTTCCTATATATTCATTATAAAAGAATACATAAAAAAAATCACTCTTATGAGTGATTAATTATTAAGGTCTTAAACCAAGTCCACCTTCTAATGTAAGTGTTTCTCCTGTCATATATTTAAAATCAGGATTAGCAAGTTGTACACAGACACGTCCAATTTCTAATTCATTATTTCCAAAATGTCCCATTGGTGGTGTTTTAACATTTGCTTTGAAGGCTTCTGGATATGCTTTTTCAAATTGTTCTAATTGTGCCGTCCAAGCTAAAGGACATACCACATTGACATTGATTCCATCTTTTGCCCATTCATTAGCAGCTACACGTGTTAATCCACGGATTCCTTCTTTGGCAGCAGCATATGAACATTGTCCATAGTTTCCAAATAATCCTGCTCCTGAAGCAAAGTTGACAACTGATCCTTTTGTTTCTTTTAAATATGGATAACATGCTTTCATATAATAGAAGGCTGCATAGAGTCCTGAATACATTGCTAGATCAAATTGTTCTGTTGTATGATCAGCTAATGTTACCCCTGATGCTGATGCTTGCGCATTATTGATCAAAACATCGATTCTTCCATAAGTATCCATTGCTTGTTTAACAACATTGTTGACAACGGCTTCATTATCAGCACCAGCATTGACATCTGCTTGAACTGTTAAAACTTTGATACCATATAATCTTTCTAATTCTTCTTTAGCAGCTTCTAATTTTTTAACATTACGTCCTGTAATGACAAGATTTGCTCCTTCTTTAGCATAAGCTGTCGCAATTCCATAACCAATAGAACCACAGCTTCCATCTTCTAAGACAGCACGTCCTGCTCCTGTAATAATTGCTGTTTTACCTGTTAAAAATCCCATTTACATTTCCTCCTTAAATACAATTTTTAAGCGTTAACATAATTATAGCACTATCAAAGCAAAAAATCTATAGCTTGTGATATTTTTAACAAACTATAGACGGATAAAAATCATGTAAACAAGAGTTGATAAAATAATACTTAAAAAAGTATTTTTCTTCCATTTATAAGTAAAGACAACTGTTAAACACGCTAAAAGATAAGGAATAAAAAGTGTTGTTAATTGCGTTTTTAAATCTTTTAGACAATAAACAATAAGAACTGCCATAATAGTCATTGGTAAATGCTTTTCTAGTTTTTCTAACCATTTAGGAAGTTCTTTTTCTTTAAATAAAAGAAAAGGAAAAGCTCTTAATAAAAAAGTAATTAAAGCAGAAAGAATAATTGCTGAAAGTACATAACTATTCATAAGATGTTCCTCCTTGTTTAACAAGTAAAATCATTGAAGAAATAATCAATGAAGGGAACATAAAGTTTTGACTGCCAAAAACAATCGAACAAATAATAGCGATAACAATTCCTACAACAGCAGGAAAATGATCTTTATTTTTCTCTAATTGATCCATAAAAATAATAATAAACAAGGCTGTCATACAAAAATCAATCCCTGTTAAATCAAACGGAATCAAATGACCAAGTACCGCTCCTAAAACAGTTCCAATAAGTCAATAACATCTTGAAAAAAGCGCAACATAAAACATAACTTGTTCTTTATCTTGATCTTCTAGATTACAATTAACCGCATAAGTTTCATCAGTCATGGTAAAAATCATATACCATTTTTGCTTCATTTTATTAAAAACATCTATAAAAGATAAACTATAAAAAAGTTGTCGGCTATTCATTAAAAGAGCTGTAACACCAATTGTAAGTAAAGAAGTTCCTCCCCCCAATTAATAAAGTAATCAAAAGAAATTGAAAAGCACCCGTATAAATCAAAAAACTCACAAGTATTGCTACATACCAAGCAAAGCCCGCCTCGTTCATCATCACTCCATAAGCAATCGATACAAAAAGATAACTACACATAATAGGTATCGATTTTTCAAAAGCTTTTTTTATAATTTCTTTATTTTTCATAATTCTCTAAAAAGCTATGATAAGCTTTATCCTTTTTCGTTCCTAAAATACAATCTAAATTAACATTATCTAAAGCTTTAAAAATATTTTGATCAACATTTGGGTTTACTTGTTTCATTGTTTTAATGAGTTCTTTGACTTCTTTTCTTTTACTTGTTCCATCATTAATTAAAGAACATCCTTCAGTAAAACGACATGCACAATTGATAAAAGTCAAATCATTATGTTTACGCCAAGAAATAATACTTCTTCAGGTAAGACATGTAATTGTTCAGCAATGTGCTTTGTTGTTTGATCAATAACTTCTTTTGCTTGTGATCCTAGTGTATGATTTGCATTAGGATTAGCAAAATATTTCATGGTTGCTTGATAATACGTATCAAGTACTTCTTTTTCTATTGGTGTATTGGCTGCATAGTCTAAATAAATCATAAGGTACCTCTCTTTTCCTACTAATATTATAGGAATTATAAAGAAGTGTCAATAATGAAAAGAACTCTAGCTGATTGCTAGAGCTTTTCATCAAGGGCTTTCCCATTTGTTTCAATAATATGTTTCATCCAATTAAATGATTTTTTCTTTGTACGTTTTAAAGTTCCATTTCCTTTATCATCCATATCAACATAAATAAATCCATAACGTTTTTTCATTTCTCCAGTTGATAAAGAAACAAGATCAATTGGTGCCCACATCGTATATCCTAAACATTCAACACCATCTTCATTAATCGCATCAGCCATAGCTGATAAATGTTTTTGTAAGTAATCAATACGATAATCATCTTCAACATATCCATTTTCATCTGCTTGATCAATAGCTCCCATACCATTTTCTACGATAAAAATTGGTTTTTGAATACGATCATAAATTTCATTCATACAATGTCTAAGCCCAAGTGGATCAACAGGCCATCCCCAAGGTGTATTTTCTAAATAAGGATTTGAAGAACCTCCAACATTAAACCATGGATCATCTTTTTTTACTGTATTTGAACGATAATAAGAAAATGAAACAAAGTCTAATTGTCCTTCTTTTAAAATTTCTTTATCTTCTTCTGTGATTTCTAATGAATCAAAGCCATGATGTTTCCACACACTTTTAGCATAAGGATGATAATAACCTCTTGCCATCGTATCAATAAAATACCAGTTTTCTCTTCTTGCTTGAAGACGTTTAAACATATCTTCTGGTTTACACGTTGCTGGATAAAGTTCACTCATTGCATACATTGCTCCAAACATGCTACCTGGCATCATTTGATGTCCTAAAATAACAGCTTTAGCACTAGCAACAAACATATGATGATCTGCTTGATATCTCACTTTTCCATCACTTTCTCTTGTTCCACATGGCCCAAATCCTCTAACAGCATTGATTTCATTAAATGTCAACCAATATTTACAACGTTTTCCATATCTTTCAAAGAGTGTTTTACAATATTTTACATAACAATCAATAACATAACGATTTGACCATCCACCATATTTTAAAGCTAAATGCATTGGCATTTCATCATGACAAATAGTAATAAGTGGTTCCATATGATGTTTTTCAAGCTCTGAAATAACTTCATCATAAAATTTTAATCCTTCTTCATTAGGGATTTCTTCATCCCCTAAAGGATAAATACGACTCCAACAAATACTAAAACGGAAAACGTTAAATCCCATTTCTGCCATTAAAGCAATATCTTCTTTATAATGATGATAAAAATCAACCGCTTGATGACTTGGATAATATTCATCATCTAAAAAAACTGGCTTTGCTTCATTAGGAACAGGATCAGCATAGAAAAATGAACTTCTTGGTTTTAAAATTGTTCCATCAGGCATTTGAAGTGTATGATGTCTTGGATTTTCCATTGATCCATCTGTTTCAAAGTCATGTGATAAAAGTCCCCTTCCTCCTTCATTAAATCCTCCTTCATATTGGAAATCAGCAGTTGCGCCACCCCATAAAAATCCTTCTGGTAATTGTTTCATAATAGTCTCCTTGTTACTTTTTACATTTTGTTTTGATAATTTTTACAAACAAAGCATAATCTTATTATTCTCTTTTGTCAATAGTTACATATTATTTTGACAATTTTATCATTTTTATATAAAATAAACATGAGGTGAGACTATGAACTTAATGGAAACCATCCACTTACATAAAAATGATTTTTCTAAAACAGAACATAAAGTTTACGATTATATTGTTCAAAACCCTACAGCTATTGAAACAGCGACGATTACTAAAATTGCTGAACTATGCCAGGTTTCAACTTCTGGAATTTTAAGATTTTGTCAAGTTTTAGGTTATAAAGGTTATAAAGATTTTCGTTTTGACATGCTTCATTATTTACATCAAGAACATGTTGAAGTAAATCCTGAAAATCTATTTGATGAATTAACATCTAAATATTTATCAGTCATTCGTCAATTCAATAACATTGGTCAAAATAAGCTCAACCAACTTATTAAACAAATAAAAAACACCAAAAACATCTATATCATTGGTGTTCATTATTCATCTTTACCAGCAAAACATTTAGTTTTAGGATTACAAGATTTAGGTATTAATACTTATTTTGCTTATGATTATATGCAAGCAAGTCATCTTTATAATACAATTCATGAAGATGATCTCTTGATTTATTTTTCTATTGAAGGCAATCAAAATAATGTTTCTCGTTTTTTTGACCTTACAAACGCCTCTAAAAATACGTATATGATTACTTTAAATCCAAAGCCTAAATTATTGATTGAAAATACACTTATTCTTCCAGGATATACTTTATCTAAACAATCAATTGTTGATTTACAATCGATTGTTGTAATCTTTGTAGAATTACTTTTAAATATGTTTCATAATACTTTAAAAGAGGATTAAGATTTTTTTACTTAATCCTCTTCTTTTTTTAAAAATGAAAGTATTTTTTCATTAAAAGCATCATCTTCTTTAATTTCATTTAATTGTCCTACTTCATTAGCACATTCTCCACAAATATCAATTCCAATTGTTTGACTGTTTTTAAATAAATAAGCGAGTAATATTTTAAATTCCATGAGTTGCATAGAACCTTGATCCCAATCTGTTTGAATAACATTTTGACTCAAAACATCTTTATCAATTGAAATATATAAAGGATATTGACGTAATAAATCATCAACTTTTTTCCACACTTCTCTATTTTCTAAATCATCATCTGTTAAATAGAGAACCTGATCTTGACGTTTAATCAATGAAACCTGTTTTTCATCAATACCTATTAAAATCACTTTTTTTAAATATTTATTATTTTCTAAACTATTTAAAATCCAAGATCCACAGCTTAAAATATCATCAAACAGCGGTTGCATCATATCACTATGATGATCAAAAACAACTAAAATAAAATCATGTTTCATTTTTTCTATCCAAAACTCACTAACATAATGAAAATTACCAGAATCTATAAAATGTATGCCTTCAGGAGATAGATTACTTATTTTAGCTTCTATTGTTCTTCTTGCTTCTTGACTACAATAACCATAAACACCTTGTAATTCATGTAAATCAAGCCATCTAATATTTTTATGTTTATAAAACTTTTCATTTTCATAAATTCCTGTAAAATCCATGACCGTCATGTTATTTTGTTTTTTAAACATCTTAAACACTTCCTTTGTTTTTATCCTAGCACAAAAAAAGTAACTTCCGTTACTCTTTTAATAAATATTTTTCAAGCTCTGCAGAGTTTCTTCCTGTATTTAAAATCACAATTTTATTATACGCAACCGCTCTAGCAATTGCTTCTTGAGTTTTCTTTGAAATTTGTTTATTAGAATTTAATAATGTTCCTTCCATATCAAAAGCTATTAGTTTATATTCCATACGACTTTCTCCACTACAAATGGTAGTGTATCATTTTTAATCAATTAAAAAAGTCTCTTTCCATTTTAGAAAAAAGGGTATATTAAATTAAAATGGACCCTGTAAAACGGACACAAGAAAAAAAGTACTTTGGTGCTTAGTCC